>Bissell_p1__coassemble_12835_pt1 | contig 1932 bp, 1 predicted proteins | sample Bissell_p1__metabat2_high_PE_013 | metagenome-assembled genome bin Bissell_p1 | reverse complement strand
GTACGAAGTCTATAACTGATTGATCAAGGGGATTATGTACATTATTTTTATATCCTCTAACTTGAACAACTCTTCCTTCTTTCAGTTCTAGTGTTACAAATGATTTCTTTATATTTTTCTTTTTTCTAATAAAGAAAATTGATGTTTCTCTTTTGGCCATCTTTTCGCCATATCTTCTTACACAATGATCAAGCTGCTTTGATTCATCAATAAGTTCTTGTTGTGATTGTGCCGGTTTAATTATTAATTTTTTATCTTCATAAATGTATTTTTCTAAGTCTTTTGAAAAATCACTTATTTTCTTATTAATTAGCTCATCCTTCACAACTTTATACTTATTCATAACATCATTATGTGCTTTATGAATATTTTTAGGAAATCTAACATTACTGTTTTTTAAATCTATTCCAATTAGTGCAGCGGTCTCTAGATAATCTCTATACTCATGACATTTGCAATTTTGTTTTCCTAAGTATTGGATTATCTTTGCTGCTTGATTTGTTTTCACGTCAAGAAACATATCACATTTAACTGCCATCTTAATTGTTTTTTTATCTTTCAATTGATACTTTACTGCCATTTTAAATTCACTAACAGTTAAATCCATATCAGCTATTAAATGCAGTGACTTCTTATTGTCTTCGATAAGTTTCATAACGCCGTTAACACTATATTTATTCCCTCTATATATTAAGTCTTTAATCAAGTTAAAACATTTTGCTTTGGCCAGCAATTCTACTTTTGGATACATTTCCCATAGTCTTAAAAATCCGATTGTATCAATACTGCCATTTCTTGCAACAATATCCATTGCACTATATTTATATTTTGTTTTAGATAAAATATTTTTTAAATTTGTGCGCTGTACAATGTCATAAAGAAAGCAATCATGAAAAGAATTGTCCCTGTAGTAAGAAAATCTATCATTATCTCTTTTCCAGTCACGATATCCTTCTGCATGTCTCCATCCTGTACACATTACCCAATACGTATCTTTCTTTATAGCAATATCTCTATCTACATTTAAGCGAACGACTTCAAAAAGCTGTGTTTTATATTTCATTTCTACCTTGTCATATTCTTTTTTAAAATAAAACAATCTTGCAATCAATTCCTTACGCTTGTTAACTTCATATCGTGTTATGTAATCTTCTACATCTTCAATATTGTTATGTTTTCCCAACACATAGAAATTGTGGCCACAATTTGGACACTTTAATTTTGTATGCAGATTAACTGTTTTACTGGTATGAGTATGTCCACAAAAAGTACAGTAATAATCACTTGCTTTTTTATTGCTATTGAAACGAATCAGCTTATTATTTTTTAGCGATTTCCTGTCTATGAGTTGATAGAGAGGATAATAATCAATCATTTTAAGATTAATAAGTTCTTCAATTATATGCTTTATATAAACCCTTGCCATAATCCACCTCAAAACAAACTGATTTGTCCCTCGGCTGGTTCTTTTATGCTTTTCTTAATTCTTTTTACCTTTTCTTTTTTAGGTAGTTCCTTCGGTTCGCTTTCTGCCTCTTTCTTTTCTTCATCCATTTTTGCTTCAACTTTCATATCGGAAGGAAGTGGTTCAATTTTGATTTCATCTTCATCGTAGTAATGTACAGCCAATGCATATAGATCTTCATCATCACCAGCAGCACATCCAAACTTACCATTACGATACATCGTTTTAGCAACCTCTCCCAAAACATAATCCCAGCATTCTTTTAAGGATTTATTTTCCTTTTGCAAATTATTTTTAACTGAAGGATCTGCTTCAGCTCTTTTTTTCAAGTAATTTCCTATCCTAATAACAGCAGGATTTTTCTCCTTTTTTAACTCTTCATCAAATTTCATATATTCCTTTCTAGTGATGCTCCGTCCCCATAGCACATCTTCTTTTAAAGATATAGAAAAGAGAAACTATTCACC
>Bissell_p1__coassemble_8160_pt1 | contig 2930 bp, 3 predicted proteins | sample Bissell_p1__metabat2_high_PE_013 | metagenome-assembled genome bin Bissell_p1 | reverse complement strand
AAAGGAGAAATGAAATATGAATGTAAGAAAAAAGTTAGTATCTGAATCTAAATATGGGGTTAAGTGTCCGTATACAATGACACCAAAGTTTATTGTTGTTCACAATACAGCAAACGATGCATCTGCAGAAAATGAAATTAGCTATATGATTGGGAATAATAATGAAGTTTCTTTTCATTATGCAGTAGATGATAAGGGAGTTGTTCAAGGAATTCCTACAAATCGTAATGCATGGCATGCAGGAGATGGAGGTAGTGGTAATGGGAATAGAAATGGTATTGCTATTGAAATTTGTCATTCTAAATCAGGCGGAGATAGATTTACAAAATCAGAACAGAATGCAGCTAAATTCATCGCGCAGTTATTGAAAGAAAAAGGATGGGGTATTGATAAAGTTAAGAAACATCAAGATTTTGATGGAAAATACTGTCCACATCGTACATTAGATATGGGATGGAATAGATTTCTTGATATGATTCAGACAGAAATGGAAGGCTCTAGACCATCTACACCTAAACCACAACCAAAACCTAAAAAAATTGATGTAGATCATCAGGCTTATGCAAATGGAAAATGGTGGGGCAATATTCGTAATTATAACAACCAAAATACAAATGGTTATTCAGGTGTAATTGGTTATCCAATTTTAGCATTACAGGCCAATACTGTAGGTAAAGCTAGTGAAGTTGGGTATCTTGAATTTAGATTTCATAAATTAGGAGATCCAGCTAGTAAATGGCGCTTTGCATGGCAGAGAGATCGTGAAAAAGATAAATATGGTGAATATTTTGCAGGAGATAAGAAGTCAAAAGTAGATGGACTACAAATGAGATTGGTAAACGCACCAAAAGGTAAAAAAGTACGCTATCGTGTACACTGTATCGGTAAAGGATGGCTTGGCTGGATTACAAACTATGGTTCCGGTAATAACGGATATGCAGGATGGTATGGTTATGCTATTGATGCTGTTCAAATAGAAGTTGTCTAATTAACAATAAACCTACTCTCATAATTGGGAGTAGGTTCTTTTTTTATGCAAAATTGTCTATTTTTGAGAAATCTAATAATGCATTTTCAATTTCCATTGCAAACTCATCGTTAATGTCAATCTGATTTAAAATGATATCAACAAATGGTTCCGGGACATCGTTTAAAATAAGTAGAGTGCATAGTTTAATTTTATTCTTATTCATTTTTTCACCTCGAAGCAAATATAGTATATATATGTCTAAAATTGTGTGAAATGAAAAAAATAGTTTATTCGATGAAATGATTTTTTTATGTTTTAGATGGTACTTAATTATAAAGAACTCTATGCCAAAAATATGCCACTTTTTTATTGAAAAACCACGAAAATAGAATATATTACTATATAGTAGAATCAACTAAAATAGCATAAAAATAAGCTTATTTAACTATTGCAATAATAAAAACATACATTTTATGAAATCCCTTCGTGGACGCCATCTAATAAATCACCTGCAGATATGCGGGTTTTTTATTATTGCTTTTTAAAGAATACAAAAAAGATTGTGTGACAGGTTTATAAAATTTATAGAAAAGCTTTATATAAAGAGGTTTTAATTGATTATAAACAAACAATATGCTATATTATTTTGTGTTTAATCGTAAAGGAGATACCATGGATACGTATTATGAGGATATTCTAAATAAAGTGGAGCAGCTAATCGCAGAAAATGATATTCAAAATGCTTTTTGTATTTTAGAAGAAGAACTTTCGATGCCCTATATTCCAAAAGCGTATGAAGATCGACTGATTTCCTTATATAATGATTGCCGCTCTCAAATAAATGAGAGCAGAAAAGCAAGAAGTTATGGAGAGGAAGAAATTGGAGAACTTCTTCATGGTTCTTTGGAAGAGCAGTTTCTTGCGGTTGAACAGTTAAAGAAAAGTAATATTCGTAACCATTTGGATGAGATTCGTTCTTATTTGAAAGGGAATACACATTATTTTGTACGATCCTGTTTGATTGAGGCGATGATGGAACAAAATATAAGTGAAGAGTTTACAACCGAGATGGATGGACTGGAAGTAACCTTTACTCCGTGTTTTGTTGAAATGCCGCAGGAAAGTGATGGAGTTGAAAAAGCTGTTTCTTATTTGCAGGAGTGGTTTGAAAGTGATAATCCAACTTTTACAATGATGTGTGTAGAGTCTTTGATCAAAGAAGCTTACCTTCGACTTCCATTTACAATTGAAGAAGATGAAGCATTTGATTTGGCAGTAGATATTGCCTGTTATGTATTTAAGGCAAATGAAGACAAAGAAGGTTTGATGGCGTTTCTAAATGAAAAAGGGCTTGCGCAAAGTTATGGTTATGAATTATTATTAAGTAAGCATGACGTTTAGGACATGTGATACGATACTTGGTATGTAGGAGGTATGAACATGAGTTCAACATGGGAATTAAAAGAAAAATCAACTGGTGAATTAACAACGACTGTAGAAGGTGAAACTTGGAAAAAAGCACAGGAAAAAACATTTAAAAAGCTTGCAAAAAATGTAAATTTACCTGGGTTCCGTAAAGGACATGCTCCTGAATCATTAGTTAGAAAACAAATCAGTACACAGCATATATTAATGGAAGCAATTGATGAAGTTGCTGGAGAAGCTTTGAGCGCTGGAGTTGAAGAGCACAATCTTCAGTTAGTTGCTCGTCCAGAACTTGGAATCGATAGCATTGATGAAGAAAAAGTTACTTTTAAATTTACTGTAACTGTAAAACCAGAAGTAAAACTGGGAGCTTATAAAGGGTTAGATATTAAAAAAGAAGAAGTAAATGTAACTGATGAAGATGTAAATGCTGAAATTTCTCGTTTACAGGATCGTTTCGCTGAACTTGTTGTAAAAGAAGAAGGATGCGTTGAAAACGGAGATACAGCAGTTATCGATTTTGAAGGATTTAAAG
>Bissell_p1__coassemble_7532_pt1 | contig 3130 bp, 3 predicted proteins | sample Bissell_p1__metabat2_high_PE_013 | metagenome-assembled genome bin Bissell_p1 | reverse complement strand
GTATTTTAGTTATATAAGAAGATAAATATTAGTCCTGAGGAAGTTTAGGGTAATCTTGCCAATCTTTTGGAAAACCTAAAGCATTTAAAATCAAATTATGATCGACAGTTTTAATCTTTTTTTTGAGTTGTACCATTCGGCTTCTTAAAGAATTGCTAGTTATCGCAAACTGATTTCTTGACATAAAAACTTGCATAACGATAAAAGTATTGTAGATATTTTGTCGTGATGAATTAGGTAAAATTCCATAATTTGAATGTAATTCATTTATGTATAGTGTATTTTTTCTACAAGTATAGTCTAAAAATTTATTTCCATGTGCAACAATATTCCTGATTTCGCGAATATTATCTAGAAAAGATATTATATGTTTGTAAGTTAATTTGATATTTTGATACTCAATGTTTTCTGATAAAAACCCAGAGAAGGTTTTTGCAATTTTATTTTTTTCGCTATCTTTCATATGTTTATAAAATGTTATTGTTTCTCCAAGAGTCATATAGTTTATAAGTACCCATAAAGGAACATTATTATGTTGGTTCATATAATGCTTAATAGAGTTTGGTGATTTCTCTTTCGCTTTTTTTGTTATTATTCTTGATAGTCCTGCAATAGTTTGTGTAACTTCAATAATATTATCATCTTTAAAGTTATTTGCAATTAAATATGAATAGTTTTCTCGATGATTTTCTGAAAAATAATAAGCTATCATAGACTTAAATTTTTTTTCAATCTCAAGAATTGCTTTAAAAAAGATTCCTTTTATTTCTTTGTCAAAATAATATATATGCGAAATTTCATCAAATGATGTACCATTTATATAGTGATCATTAGAATCCATAAAAAATTTACTATAATAATTTATTACATTATAGTAATTATTACATAATAAATATTTTTTGGCTGTTTCTTCGTTACTAAATGTTAACCCCCTAGATTTTAGAATAGCTATTTGTTCATCAATAGTTTTGAATGGTTTAGTCATAATTTATAATACACTCCTTAAACAAAAAGCCTCTCAATAGTGAGAGGCTTCTGCGCAGATAGGTTCACATAGAATTCTCTATCGCTTATCGTGTGAATATTATATTGCTTTTTTCAGTTGTTGTCAATAGAAAAAACAAAAACCTCTCACAATAATGAGAGGCTTCTGCGCAGATAGGTTCACATAGAATTCTCTACCGCTGCCTTTATTACTATATGCACTAAACATAAAAAAATACATGAAAAATATATTAAACATATAAAAATGTGGTTTGTTAAACTTTGATTTCTTTATTGATTATGGGTTTTCGTATTTAAAAAGAGGTTCTACAATCGTTAATTAATATTCTTGACTTGTTATTAGTTTGTATTATATCCTCGTTAACTTATTTATTATTTTGATAATTTCTTTTTCAGTTAGACATTATATAACTGAATCTCATTATTAGTTTCATTATCTCGATTAATTTTGAAACCTCTTTGTATTACAGATAAGAATTTTTACAATCTCTCTTTCTATATTCCATATTTTTGCTTTTATATATTTCATTAATGCCTACAAGATAATGCATTGTCTACATAAAATATAAGGAAACAGGATTAAGCGTTTAATGTCTTGGAAAGACTGTAAACTTAACCGGAAAGAGGAGATGTGTATGAAAATAAAAAAGTATGCATTTAAATCCTGGCTAAAAGCAGCATCCATAAGGGCATTAAAAACAATGGCACAATCGGCAATCGGTATGATTGGGGCATCCACTATGATTCAAGATGTAAATTGGATTATGATTGTATCAAGTGTTGTATTAGCGGGGGTTTTATCGGTTTTAACTTCTATAGCTGGTTTACCTGAAGTTCCAGAGCTTACGGAAGAATAAGAGACTATGAAAGGAGGAAAAATGTATGACATTAAAATTTATTGATGTTGCCAGCTATCAGGCTGGATTAGATTTATCAAAAATTCAAACGGATGGAGTTATAATAAAGGCTACCGAGGGAATAGGGTATGTAAATCCTTATTGTGATGAATTTTTTCAACAAGGCTTAAAGTTAGGGAAGCTGCTGGGGGTATATCATTTCGCAAGAAATGCCAGTGGAAATACGCCTCAAAAAGAAGCAGATTATTTTATTCAACATACAAAAGGATATATAGGAAAAGCGATTCCTGTATTGGATTGGGAAGATAAGAATACTGGTGAAGTTACATGGGCATTCCAGTGGCTGCAAATTGTGGAAAAAGCATATGGGTGCAAACCATGGATTTATATGAGTGAATATGTAGAGAATTCACATAACTGGAAGAAAGTGGCAGAAGCAGGTTATGGATTATGGATTGCGAAATATCGTGATAATGTAATTGATAAAAACTGGGATATGAAGAATGCAGGGCCAATTCCGACAGTGAAAGATTGGAAATTTTATGCGGCATGGCAGTGGACTTCTAGCCTTGTACTTGATGGTTGGAGTGGAAAACTTGATGGCAGCATCTTTTATGGGGATAAGAATGCATGGAGGAAATATATAAATAATGAAATAAAACCACTTCCGCCAAAACCAAATAGTACAAAATATAAAACTGGTGATATTGTTAATATTAATGGAATTTATATTTCAAAAGATTCAAAAGAAAAATTAAAACCGGCTATTACAAGTGGAACAATTACAAAGATTTATCCTGAAGCAAAGAATCAGTATTTAATTGGCAATGGTACAGGATTTGTAAATGATTCTTGTATTATAGGAATTCATTCTTCAAAAGTATTAAAGGTAGGGATGAAGGCAAAACCTAAAAAAGCTGTATCATATGATGGGATCAACCTTGATTCATCTGTAACTAAGAAAAGCTATAAAGTAATTGAGATAAAAGGGAAGCGTGTTGTACTTGGAGATGGATTGAATACGGCTTTTCATATAGATAACTTATCATATTAAATGTCTTTCTATAACAAAAAGGTGAGTAAAATACTTTGGTATGTAAGAAGTATGATTACTCACCTTTATGAAATTTATATGTTAAAATGATGGATAGTTTTTCTGTTTGTGAAATATAAAAAAACATCCTTTCGGATGTATCTTTTTAAATGGCGGAGTAGGAGAGATTTGAACTCTCGCGCCAGTTTCCCGACCTATACCCTTAGCAGGGGCA
>Bissell_p1__coassemble_5644_pt1 | contig 4039 bp, 5 predicted proteins | sample Bissell_p1__metabat2_high_PE_013 | metagenome-assembled genome bin Bissell_p1 | reverse complement strand
TTAAATTTTTTGTAAATTATTCGCAACCTTTTTGCAATTTGACCGCAACACTACAGTTTTTAAAGAAATAGAATTTAACAAATAAAAAAGAATCCCCATACAACATACGATTAACAGAATCAAAACCATGATGACAATTTTTTTCTTTTTCATAATATCCTGCTCCTTAAAGAAATAAAGTACAATATTTTTACAACTCTTCTATTTATGTAATTAGTATGCCATACTTTTAAAAAGGATTCTACTGTTTTTTTCTTTACATTACCATACTACCCTGCTGCTTTTAAAAAAAGAAATTCATCAAAGATTATAATAAAAAATGATGCCTGTCTGTATCTTATACAAACCCGTCGCATCATTTTTCATACCCTTCTCTTAAATTTAATTTCTAGAACATTTTTCCGCATCAATCGCTAATACAAGCATCAAAGCATTTAACGCATCTTGTGGATTTGATACATCAATTACATACGTATCTGTCCAATTTAGTAACTGTTTTGATATAGCAGCAACATGATTTCCACTTTGACTTAAAATTTTATAATCCCACTCAAGAAAATTACCTTCTACATGCCAGCCATTGTAATCAATATTATATCTAGGTGTAAAAAAGCTAAACTCTTTATGAATACACCCTCGATAAGTATTCCCTATATATATTTCAAATTTAGGAAGAAAACTAAAAACAACTTCTTTCACCATACCAATTTCAGTTCCATTTTTATCAAAGATTTTTAAACAATGTCCCCATGATAATTGTCCCTTTACTGTATAAACGACATTCCCTTCCTCATCATAAATATCGTAGCTGTCAAACCATGAGAAAAATCGCTGTTTAAATAAGAGTTTCATTTCTTCTACCTCCTATTTCTATCTTATATAAATTTTATACTTATAAATCTATATTCAGTATACCATGTTATGTAATTTACATTAATCTAAACTTTTCATAAAAATCAAAATATTTATCAATATAATTACTAGACCTTTTCTGATTGGTAAAAATCTAAAATATCCTGATAAATTTCAATATGATTATCTTCATTTAATAATTCATGTCTTTTTCCTTTATATAACTTACCTTTAACTTCTACATAACCCAAAGATTGTAAGAAGCGCTCTGTTTCATAAAACTTTTTCTTATTTTGAATCACCGGATCATCCTCTCCGCCAATTAATAAAATAGGCAGTGAAACATGATGTACTTGCCAATCATTTTTTACATAAGCATCTTTCAACATTTGAAACAAATTCAAAAAACCATTATTCGTAAACACAAAACCACAATATGGATCATCATTGTATTGTTTTACTATGTTTTCATCACTGCAAAGCCATGAATTCTTTATCTTATAACCTAGATTATATGGCTGAAAAGCTAAAAAATTAAGAAGATGATTCCGGTGTTTTCCTCCCCACAATTTTGTAGATAGCTTTGATAGAAATAATGCAAATGATGTGAATGGATTCTTTGTAGGAATTCCACATAAGATTACTTTCTCTACTTCTGCATCGTATAGTTTCATATAGTTTCTTGCGATTAAAGTTCCCATACTATGGGCGAACAAATAAACAGGAAGATTTGGATATTCTTGTTTTATATACATCGTTATCTGATGCAAATCCTGAATAATCCCATCTGTCTTATCTGTATAAAAATACCCCAGATCCTTTCCATCTTTTACACTTTTTCCATGTCCTCTATGATCATGAATGACACAAATATAGTGATATTCAACTAAGAAGTTCATAAAAGCAAGATAGCGTTCTTTATATTCCGACATGCCATGTGATATTTGTATGATTCCCTTTGGTTTTCCTTCTGGTACCAGTACCAGTGCTTCCAGCAAAAGACCATCATATTCTGAAGATATTGTTTTTGTTATATATTCCATTAGCGAGTATCTCCTTTAACAAAATGTTCTTTATTTTTCAAATAATTTATCTAAAGCTTATTTTGTAATTGAAAAGTTAAAAAGTCAAGTCTTACATATAGAAAGTAACTGGTATATACTTACTATGTAAAATAAAAGGAGGAGTAAAAAATGCTTGATAAAAAAGTTGCGGAATTATTAAACGATCAGATAAATAAGGAGTTATATTCTGCTTATTTATATTTAGATTTCTCTATTTACTATCAGGAAGAAGGACTAGATGGTTTTGCGAACTGGTATTTGATTCAGGCAAAAGAAGAGCGTGATCATGCCATGTTGTTTCTAGAATATATGCAGAATAATGGAGAGCATATCACTTTCGAACAGATTAATAAACCAGATAAAGAATGTACATCTTTAAAAGATCCTTTAGAATTTGCTTTGGAACATGAACGTTATATTACAAGTCTAATCAATACGATTTATGGTGCTGCTCATGAAGTAAAAGATTATCGTACGATGCAGTTTCTTGACTGGTTCGTAAAAGAACAGGGAGAAGAAGAAAAGAATGCAGAAGATATGGTGAAAAAATTCGAATTGTTTGGAATAGATCCAAAAAGCCTTTATATGCTAGATAGTGAAATGGCTAGCCGCACATACACTGCACCATCTTTAACTTTATAATTCATATCCTATTTTATGAAAAGCTCACTGCCTAACACAGTGAGTTTTTTTGCAGCTTTAGGAAAATATTTTAGAAAATTATTTTTCTTTTCTATACAGCAAGGAAAAAGATATAGATTCGTGTATAATAAAAAGGTAGTATTTACAGGAGGTTTTTATATGATACTTGAACAAATTCATCCAGAAGTGCTTGCTTTGGCGCAAGAGTCTGACAGCATTTTACAGGATATTTTTAAAAAAGTTGATGAGGTTTGCTTAACAAATTCCAATCGGATTTTATCTGCTTTTATCGACAATAGTGTTTCTTATTCAGATTTTAGCGATATTAACGGATATGGAAATTATGATGAAGGAAGAGATAAAATAGAAAGAATTTTTGCCACTGTACTTGGATGTGAAGATGCCCTTGTTCGTCCGCAAATCATGAGTGGTACAAATGCTTTATACTTAACTCTTTCTGCTTTATTAAAACATGGAGATACCATGATTTCTTTATCTGGAGCTCCTTATGATTCTTTACAGGAAATGATTGGTTTAAGTGGTACTTCTACACAATCGTTAAAGGCAAATGGTGTTTCTTATGAACAGATTGAGTTAATTAATGATGATTTCGATGATGAAACAATCATTGAGCGTTTAAAACAGCAAAATGTAAAACTCGTAGAGATTCAGCGTTCTAGAGGATATTCTCATCGTAAATCCCTTTCTATTTCAAAAATCGAACGTATTATTTCTAAAATACGTGAAGTAAATAAAGAAGTTATTATTATGGTGGATAACTGCTATGGTGAACTGGTGGAAACATTAGAACCGGGACATGTAGGTGCAGATGTCGTTGTTGGATCTTTAATGAAAAATCTAGGTGGTGGGATTGCTCCTACCGGAGGATATGTAGCTGGAAATCAGGATTTGATTCATATGGTTGCCGAACGTTTAACAGCACCTGGTATTGGAAAGAATTTAGGTGCAAACTTTAACTTAAACAATACTTTCTTTAAAGGGTTGTTCATGGCACCTAATGCCGTTAAGAACGCTTTAAAAACCGCAATCTTTACATCTTATATGCTGGAAAAACTAGGATACTCTAATGTTTCTCCTCGCTATGATGAACCACGTACAGACATCATTCAAACCTTAGAATTAGGTTCAAAAGAGAATCTGGTAAGCTTTACACAGGGAATCCAGCAAACAAGTCCTATTGATTCCTTTGTACGTGTATTGCCTGCTCCTATGCCAGGCTACCCATTTGATGAAGTTATGGCTGCAGGAAGTTTTACACAGGGAAGCACCATTGAATTAAGTGCAGATGCCCCAGTAATTGAACCCTATACATGTTATATGCAAGGTGGCTTAACTTTTGAATATGGAAAACTATCGATTTTACTAGCACTATCAAACATGAAAAGGAAGTTGGATTAACAACTTCCTTCAGATTGTTGACAAAGTGGTACTTATAAACAAGTATCGCTTTTCTTTTTTCT
>Bissell_p1__coassemble_4032_pt1 | contig 5359 bp, 7 predicted proteins | sample Bissell_p1__metabat2_high_PE_013 | metagenome-assembled genome bin Bissell_p1 | reverse complement strand
TTTTAAAAATTAATTGAATTAAAATAAATCATATAAAATAACGCTTAATTTTAAAATATTTATATCTTTGCAGATGGTTTCATCTTTTTTGAATTGAAAGAAAATGATTGATTATAAAAACTATTCTATTTTGGAATATAGTGTTGCTAAATTTGAATTGTTTAAAGAGTTTTTGGCATGCTAGAATCTTTTGGTAAAAAATAGGAGGAAGTAAATGATGTTAAATAACGAAGTTATTGATTTACGTTCAGCATTAGAGTTATTACAATCTATTGATGGACAATTGGTTGAAACGAATGTGGAAGTTGATCCAATGGGGGAACTTTCAGGAGTATATCGTCATGTTGGTGCAGGTGGAACCGTTATGCGTCCAACACAAGAAGGACCAGCAATGATCTTTAATAATATAAAAGGTCATCCTGGAGCAAGAGTTGCTATTGGTTTATTAGCAAGTCGTAAAAGAGTAGGATATTTATTAGGTTGTGAACCAGAAAAATTAGGCTTTTTATTGAAGGATTCTGTAAATAATCCTATAAAACCTGTTGTTATTCCAAATGAAAAAGCAAAATGTCAAGAAGTTAAATATTATGCAACAGATGAGAACTTCGACATTAGAAAATTAGTGCCTGCTCCTACAAATACATTAGAAGATGCAGGACCATATATTACGTTAGGTATGTGCTATGCTTCTCATCCAGAAACAGGAGAATCAGATGTGACGATTCATCGTATGTGTTTTCAATCAAAGGATGAAATCTCTATTTTCTTACAACCTGGAGCACGTCATATTGGGTATTTTAGAGAATTGGCAGAAGCAAAAGGGGAACCACTTCCGATATCAATTAGTATCGGTGTGGATCCAGCTATCGAAATCGCTTCCTGTTTTGAAGCACCTACAACACCATTAGGATATGATGAGTTACAGGCAGCTGGAGCAATCAGAAATAAACCTGTTGAACTTGTTCAATGTTTGACTATCAATGAAAAAGCTATTGCTAATGCTGAATATGTTATTGAAGGAGAAATTTTACCTGGAAAACGTATTCGTGAGGATATACACTCTAACACAGGTAAAGCAATGCCGGAGTTTCCAGGATATTGTGGTCCAGCAAATCCTGAGCTTCCAATTATCAAGGTTAAAGCTGTAACGACAAGAAAAAATCCAATCATGCAAACGTGTATTGGTCCAAGTGAAGAGCATGTGTCTATGGCTGGTATTCCAACTGAGGCAAGTATATTAACAATGGTTGATAAAGCAATGCCTGGGAAGTTGTTAAATGTGTATTGTGCTTCTAGTGGAGGCGGTAAATATATTGCAGTTATGCAGTTTAAGAAATCTGTTCCATCTGATGAAGGAAGGCAAAGACAGGCAGCCTTATTAGCTTTCAGTGCTTTTGCTGAGTTGAAACATGTTTTCCTAGTTGATGAAGATGTTGATCCTTTTGATATGAAAGATGTAATGTGGGCAATGACAACACGTTTTCAGGCGGACTTGGATGTAATTACCATCCCAGGAGTTCAATGTCACCCATTAGATCCATCTAATCAACCTGAATATTCACCACATATTCGAGCACGTGGTGTTGCATGTAAAGCTATTTTTGATTGTACGATACCATTTGATCAAAAAAATCGATTTGAAAGAGCTAAATTCATGGATGTAGATCCAGCTCATTGGCTACCAGATATGTTTAAATAAAAGGAGGATTATTTATGCCTATAGGAGTTCTTATCAATGCGGCTTCTGTATTACTTGGAGGTATTGCAGGAGCGTTAGCTGGACATAAGTTAAGTTCAAAGTTTAAAGCAGAAATATCATTGATTTTCGGTGTTTGTTCCATGGGTATGGGAATTAGTACAATTGGGCTTATGAAAAATATGCCAGCTGTTATTTTTGCGATTATCATTGGTACAGCTTTAGGATTAGCTATACATTTAGGTGATTGGATTCATAAAGGTGCTACATTAATGCAAAAACCTATTTCAAAAATATTTAAAAATAATTCTAATATGAGTGAAGAAGAATTTTTAAATCAATTGGTTACGATCATTGTTTTATTCTGTGCCAGCGGAACAGGCATTTATGGCTCTTTAACTGCGGGTATGACTGGTGATAATTCTATCCTTATTTCTAAATCTATTTTAGATTTTTTTACAGCAGCTATCTTTGCTTGCCAATTAGGTTATGTTGTTTCTGTAATTTCAGTTCCACAATTTATTATTTTCTTTATTTTATTTTTATGTGCTGGATTTATTTACCCAATGACTTCACCGGATATGATAGCTGATTTTAAAGCCTGTGGTGGTTTCTTAATGTTAGCAACCGGATTTAGAATGGTAAAATTGAAAAATTTTCCAATTGCGGATATGATTCCTGCAATGATTTTGGTTATGCCATTGAGCTATTTTTGGGTCACTTATATTATGGCTTTGGTTTAATATGAAGAAACTTGTTGTTGGTATAAGCGGTGCAAGTGGTATACCACTTGCTGTTAGATTGTTAAAAGAATTAAAGAAACAGCCTGATGTTGAAACACATCTGGTTATGACTCGCGGAGCTGAGATGACACTTCATCAAGAAACACCTTATTCCTTAAAGGAAATTTGTGATATGGCTGATGTTGTTTATGATAATCATAATTTGGGCGCAAGTATTGCAAGTGGTACTTTTCAAAATGATGGTATGATAGTTATTCCATGTTCTATGAAAACAATTGCAGGTATTGCCCATGGTTATTCTGATAATCTTTTATTAAGAGCTTGTGATGTCATGATTAAAGAAAAAAGAAAACTAATTCTTGTGGCAAGAGAGTCACCACTTTCAACTATTCATCTTGATAATTTATCTTATTTATCAAAGCTGTCTGGTGTTGTGATTATGCCACCGATGTTAACTTATTATCAATTGCCTCAATCAATAGATGATTTAGAAATACATATTGTAGGAAAAATATTATCACAGTTTGGTATTGAATTAGAGGATTTTAAACGCTGGAAATAAAAAGCAGTCATTTCGACTGCTTTCTTCTATTGAACAGGGCGTATTGCTTGAATGAATTCTTGTATGATGTCTTTGTGCAGAGAATCTAAAGAATAGTACATAAAAATATTACCTTGAATATGTTCTTGAAAAGGTAAAACTAGCACTTGATTAAGATGAAAAATATGTAGGGATTTCTTCATTACCAATGCGATTCCTTCATTTTCACTTGCTGCGCTTAGAATCGTTTCGATACGTCCATGTCGATGGATATAAGGATTGAAGTGATTCTGATGGCAGGCTTCAATAACTAAATCTGAAATATTTGTATATTTTGGAGGTAAAAGTAATTTTTCGGTTTTTAATTGCTGAATGGAAAGTTGTTTAAGATGAGAAAGAGGATGTTGTTTAGATATAACTGCTACTAACTCATCTTCATATAAAAGGATATTTTGGAATGAATCAAGTGCATGATAGTTTCCTCTTAGAATATAGATATCATAATCATGATAATCTAATTTATATTGGAGATCTCGTTCTTCAATTTCATCAATCACAAGGTGAATAGAAGGATGTTTTTTAGAAAAATCATTTAATTTATGTGCTAGGTCATATTGTGAAAAGATAGGGAGCATAGCTATTTTAAGTGTATTTTTATGATTTGTTTTTAAAGTGTATTGATTCTCTATCATCTTTTGGTAGTCAGCTAGTAAAATCTCTGTATCTTTTAAGAATTGTTTACCTGCATTTGTAAGAGTGATTTGTCTGTGGCTTCTATTAAACAAGAAAACACCAAGCTCTTGTTCGAGTTTAGCAATCTGCTTTGAAAGCGCAGATTGTGTAATATTCATTTCTGCTGCTGCTTGTGAAAAAGTTTGATGGATAGTAACAGCGTAAAAATATTGTAATTGTTCAATTGTCATGATAATCACCTATTCTTTATTGGAGTATTTTATCATGATTTTAGAAGAAAGGAAATGAACGATGAGAAAAATTCATTTAAAACGTACTATGCAATGGATGGGAAAAGATTTGGTTATTCATGTTCAAAATGAAAATGGGCATATTGGCAGTGTTGTTATTGGACAGCCATATCTAAAAGGTGGTGAGACGCATGTAACAATGAATATTTGGAATCAAGTGGGACATAAAGATGATCATGTCGCAGCCATGTATGTGAAAGCTGCTGTATTAAAATTTCAATGTGTTGTTACATGTATATGTGGTATTCATTTAGAAGATATATGTACTGAGGAAATGAATAAGATTATGAAAAAAGTCCAAGAAGATATTAATGATATGCTTAAAAATGGATAAAACAAATTATTAAGCTTTAGGGATTATAGATATAAAATTTTAGAAGTGATTAACAATGCATTGTTTGTTTTGAGGGAAGAAAAATGATACCCAAGGGGATATTTAAATGAGTAGAACAGAAATTTTTTGTTCTGCTTTTTTATTAGCAAAAAAGGGTATTCATGAAGAAATTCTGCAAGCGGGTTATAAACAATTACAGGAAATTTTTTAGCAGAAGCCGAAGATGAAAACAATGAATTGTAAAAATTATATGCAGAAAGATACCATCAAGTATTGCATGATGTAGAGATGTACGTATATGGATATTATTTAATGATTAAGATTTTCTGCTTTCATTAAAAAAGACCACAGGATTTATTATCCCATGGTCTTTTGGCTAGTTTATTCCCAGCCGCATCCACATCCACGACGCATGCAGCGCATCATTTGACGAGCACAGTTGCTTTCGTGCATTCTTTCACTGAAGTCACCTTCAGCAAATTCTCTGGTAGCTCTGGCAACAAATTCTGCAGCTCGTGCTACTTCTTCAGGGTTGTAGTATCCACATCCGCATCTGCGATCTTGATTCCAGTACCCTTCACGATCAAATCCACGATCATTCCCTCTGTAGCAACGATTTCTTCTGTTTTCACATCCACAATTGTTAGTCATACTAACATCTCCTTTCCTGAGGTTTTATCATCCTCACTTTATCCTATGTGATAAAAAGAAAAGTGCTAGGTTAAATATCATGGTTTTTATTTTTATACAAAAAAAGATTCCTGTGAGGAATCTTAATCGTTTTTCATGGTGGACCGTAGCGGGATCGAACCGCTGACCCCCTGCGTGCAAGGCAGGTGCTCTCCCAGCTGAGCTAACAGCCCAATTTTTACTGCTCAATAATAATATCATTTAAGTTTATAAAATGTCAATATTATTTGAAAAAGAAATATAAAATAAGTAAGGAAAAACAGTAAATAAATAATCGCTTAATTTAACAAGAAGGTACCTAGATAACAAATGAATCCTTAAATATAAAGCAAATTATATGTTTTTAAAGATTTTCTTGTTATGGTAAACTTT
>Bissell_p1__coassemble_2797_pt1 | contig 7189 bp, 6 predicted proteins | sample Bissell_p1__metabat2_high_PE_013 | metagenome-assembled genome bin Bissell_p1 | reverse complement strand
AAAAAAATTTCCTATTATTTTTAATAACTTTTCTAGAAAAAATAGTTTTTTTATTTTTACAAATAGATTCACAGATTTCATACAAAGCTAGAATTGGTAGTAATTTACGTTTATTACATAGAGGACAGGGGGTTGTAATTTCATCAAAAGCGATTATTGGAAATTATTGTACTATCTTACATCAGGTTACTATTGGCATTAACGAAACAAAAAAAGAGACTAGTATTGAAATTGGTAACCATGTTTTTTTAGGTGCAGGAGCAAAGATTATTTCCTGTAAGATTTGTGATGGTTGTAAAATTGGAGCGAATGCTACTATAGTGAAAGATATTGTTAAAAAATCTATAGTATATTCATTAAATGAAATAAAAGAGATAAATGATAATGGGAGGGTGTAATGATGTATTTAATTACTGGGGCAGCTGGCTTTATTGGTTCTAATCTTGTATTAGAATTATTAAAATCAGCTTCACCTGTATCTATTATTGGAATAGATAATATGAATGATTATTATGATGTTTCTATAAAGGAATATCGTTTAAGGAAAATCGAAGAACTAGTAAAAGAGTATCCTAAAAGTAATTGGACTTTTATTAATGGTTCTATTGTAGATAAAGAACTTATTGATAAGATCTTTAATAAATATAAACCATCAATTGTTGTTAACTTGGCAGCACAGGCTGGTGTTCGTTATTCTATTACAAATCCAGATGCTTATGTAGAATCTAATTTAATTGGCTTCTATAACATACTTGAAGCATGTCGTCATTCTTATGATAATGGTGCTAGTGGTGTTGAACATTTAGTTTATGCTTCTTCATCTTCTGTATATGGTTCTAATAAGAAAGTACCATATTCTACAGATGATAAAGTAGATAATCCAGTATCTTTATATGCAGCTACTAAGAAAAGTAATGAATTATTAGCTCATGCTTATAGTAAGTTATACAATATTCCTTCTACAGGACTTCGTTTTTTTACGGTATATGGTCCAGCAGGACGTCCTGATATGGCATACTTTGGATTTACGAATAAACTTATGAATAATGAGACAATTGAAATCTTTAACTATGGAAATTGTAAGAGGGATTTCACTTATATTGATGATATTGTTGAAGGTGTTAAACTTGTAATGCAGAAAGCTCCTGAAAGAAAGAATGGAGAAGATGGATTACCTTTACCACCATATGCAGTATACAATATCGGAAATAGTAATCCAGAGAATTTATTAGATTTTGTTACAATCTTACAGGAAGAATTGATTCGTGCAGAAGTATTGCCAAAAGATTACGATTTTGAAGCACATAAGAAATTGGTGCCAATGCAGCCGGGGGATGTACCTGTAACGTATGCAGATACAACACCATTAGAAAGAGATTTTGGATTTAAACCAAATACAAGTTTGCGTGATGGATTGCGTAAGTTTGCAGAATGGTATAAAGAATTTTATTTAAAAAAATAAGGGGATGAATGATATGAAAATAGCAGTAGCAGGAACAGGATATGTAGGGTTAAGTATTGCAACATTATTATCACAGCATAATGAAGTTGTTGCGGTTGATATTATTCCAGAAAAGGTAGAAATGATAAATCATCGTATATCACCTATTCAGGATAAAGAAATTGAAGAATATTTAGCAACGAAAGATTTGAATCTAAAAGCAACCCTAGATGCTAAAGAAGCTTATACAGATGCAGACTACGTTGTAATCGCAGCACCAACGAATTATGATTCAAAGAAAAATTTCTTTGATACAAGTGCAGTGGAAAAAGTAATTTCTTTAGTAATGGAGTATAATCCAAATGCAATCATGGTCATTAAATCTACGATTCCCGTTGGATATACAAATTCTATCCGTGAAAAAACAGGAAGCAAGAATATTATTTTTAGTCCAGAATTTTTGCGTGAATCAAAAGCCTTATATGATAACTTATATCCATCACGTATTATTGTTAGTATGGATGAAAATGATGAAAGATTAGTTAAAGCTGCACATACGTTTGCTTCTTTATTACAGGATGGAGCAATCAAAAAAGATATTCCTACATTATTCATGGGATTTACGGAGGCAGAAGCTGTTAAACTGTTTGCGAATACATATTTAGCATTACGAGTATCTTATTTTAATGAATTAGACACCTATGCAGAAATGAAAGGATTGAATACACAGGAAATTATTGATGGTGTATGTTTAGATCCTAGAATTGGTTCTCATTATAATAATCCATCTTTTGGGTATGGTGGATACTGTTTACCAAAAGATACAAAACAGTTATTGGCAAATTATGAAGATGTACCACAAAATATGATGAGTGCAATTGTTGAATCAAATCGTACACGTAAAGATTATATTGCGGATAGAGTATTAGAATTAGCAGGGGCATATGAAGCGAATAGCAGTTGGGATAAAGAGAAAGAAAAAGAAGTTGTTGTAGGAGTTTACAGATTAACTATGAAATCTAATTCAGATAATTTCCGTCAGTCTTCTATTCAAGGTGTTATGAAGCGTATTAAGGCTAAAGGAGCAACTGTTATTGTATATGAGCCTACTCTGGAAGAAGGAAGTACGTTCTTTGGAAGTAAGGTTGTAAATGATTTAGAAGAATTCAAAAAGATATCTAATGCAATTATCGCAAATCGCTATGATACATGTTTAGATGATGTAAGTGATAAAGTTTATACAAGAGATATTTTTAGAAGAGATTAATGTTATATAGGCATAGTGAGTTGAATCATTGTGTCTTTTTTTGTGTACCAAGTATGGAGATGGTAGCAAAGTAGTAAAATGGATTTACACTATCTGCATACCTGTTTTATGTGAAAAATTTTATAGAAAAAATATTTGACAATTGATATAGGATTTGTTAATCCCAACACTTTGTGATTATTTCTCGCGTTCTGCACCACTGATACACAGTTTAAGCACCATTTCAAAATATTCAATTTACGGGTAAAACACCATCGATACACACGATTAGCCCCACTTTTGTTATTATGAGATTGAGAGTGACAGACTCTCATCACTATAGCGAAAGGAGGGCTTTTATTATGCCTAAAAAAGTTTCTGTCAAACCTATTCTTGAATTACGTGCTGCTGGTATTTCAATGCGCAAAATTGAAACCTTAATGCATGTATCAAGGCATACCATCTCAGCTATTTATAAGGCTGCTGATGCTTATTCTATTTCTTGGGATAACGTAAAAGATTTTGATGAAGATAAAATCTATGAAATGTTATTTCCACCTACTCCTAAGACTTCTATTTTTGAAGAAGTCGATTACGATTATATTCATTCGGAACTTAAGAAAACAGGAGTGAATCTTAAGCTTCTTTGGAACGAATATCGTAATCAATGTATTTCTAAAGGAAGTATTCCTTGTGGTTACACTAAATTCTGTAAAGGATATTCTGACTATGTACAGTTATCGAATGTGACCAATCATCTCACTCATAAACCTGGTAGTACGATAGAAGTTGATTGGAGCGGTCCTACTATGAGTATTTTGACTACAGATGGAGAAAGAATCAAAGTATATTTGTTTGTTGCGACTTTGCCTTATAGTCAATATTCGTTTGTTAAACCGTGTTTAGATATGAAACAGGATACTTGGTTAAAATGTCATATTGATATGTTTGAATTCTTTGGTGGTGTTCCTATTAAAATAGTCTGTGATAATCTAAAAACAGGAGTGATAAAGCACCCTAAAGAAGGTGAAATTATTCTTAACGAAGCTTACGAATCCCTTGCACAACATTATATGATAGCGATTATGCCTGCTCAAGTAAGGAAACCAAAACAAAAAGCAAGTGTTGAAGGAACAGTTGGTAAGATTGCTTCAGCCATCATTGCGAAGCTAAGAAATATACGATTTATTTCTTTATCGCATATGGAAGAAGAAATTTTCAAAGCACTTAAAGAATTTAATGATACTCCTTTTCAAAAAAGAGAAGGAAGCAGAACAGAAGTATTCATGAACTGTGAAAAAGAAATGTTAAGAAAATTACCTGCTATACCTTATGAAATTTGTACCTGGTTATATGATTATAAGGTTTCTTTAGATTTTCACGTCTCATTCAAAACAAATAAATACTCTGTCCCTTATCAATACGTTGGTAAGAAAGTAGATATAAAAGTAAATTCTAATAGTCTTGAGATATTTTATGACCATTCAAGAATAGCGATTCACCCTAGATTTCCTGATTATATGAAATACAAATATTCTACCATTGAAGATCATATGCCCGATTCTTTTCAAAAAGTAGAATGGGACGATGAGAGGATCAAAAGATGGGCAAACAAAATAGGTCCATCTACATTCATCGTTATCAATAAAATATTTGATTCGGTTAAAATTAAAGAGCAGGGATATAATTCATGTCTTGCAGTATTGAAATTAGCGAATAAGTTCTCAAATGACAGATTGGAAAATGCATGTGAACTTGCACTGACAAAAGTGAAATGTCCCCGCTATCATCATCTTAATGGCATTTTGATGAATAATCAAGACCTCATCTGGATAGAAGAAAATAATAAGCATAAAAAGAATGATGATGGTGGATATGTTAGAGGAGCAGATTATTACGGAGGAAAATACAATGATTAATGATGAAACAAAAAAGAAACTAGATATGATGGGAATGCATGCTTTAGTAGAAGCATTAGAAGTACAAGAAAAAGAGTCGCTTTATAAATCTATGACATTTGATGAAAGACTAAATGCCTCTGTGGATCATGCTTATCAAATTAAATATAACGAAAAAGTAAAAGGATTGATACGTCGTGCTCACTTTAGATATCCTCAGGCATCTGTAGAAGATATTTATTATTCAAAAAGAGAATTAGACAAAGATCAAATCATGACATTGATTACAAACAGCTATATCGATAGTTACAAAAATGTTTTGATTGTTGGATTTACCGGTTCTGGAAAAACATTCTTGTCAAACTGCCTAGGTAAGGCTGCTTGCCGCGATGGAATAAGTACACGTTATATAAGAATTCCTGATCTGTTTGTTCAGTTAGAAGAAGCAGAATTAAAAAGGGGAAGAAATAAACTAATTAATAAGTTTGCGAACTGTCCTTTGCTTATCTTAGATGAATGGCTTATAAATTCTATGAGTGAACAAGAAATAGAATTTATATTTGAACTTATAGAAAGAAGATATCAAAATAAATCTACTATATTTTGTACACAATTCAAAATTGAATCATGGCATAATCGATTAGGTGGAGGAGTACATGCAGATGCAATTATGGATCGTATCATTCATAATTCTGTAACAATCAATGCAGGTGATGTCAATATGAGAGAAGTAACTTCAAATATGAATAAAGAATAAAAAATGGGCACCACTTTCGAGTGGTGCTATCTGTTTGCACTGGTGGTGCTACAATTATCTACTACTGGTGCTGATGTTGTGAATTGAGTGGTTGAAGAACGTGAAATAATCAACTTTGTGTGCAAAGTGTTGGGATTTGTTACTATATAAATGAAATAAACGTTTATTTTAAAAGTAGTGTTAAGGAGGCATATGTATATGAACATTACAATTACAGCATTATATACACCAAAAAACGAATTTGATAAAGAAAATAAAGCTAAAGAAACTTGCTTAAAGAATCTGGTTACAAAAAAAAGTAAAAAACGCGCTGTTATAAATAAAGGCGAACATTATATTCAATGTATTTTTAATCAGAAGGAAGCTGTTAAATATTCTAAAATAGGTAATGAAATTCGTATTGAAAATAATGAAAATGAAGGCTTTGAAGTGTTAAAATGGTATGAAAAAACGAATAAACCTTATCTTCAAGGTATGAAAGAAAATGCATGGACAGATTTAACAGAATTAAATAATTGTATGACAGATGAAGGATTTATTGATCATCCATACGCAAATTTAGATGTTGACAGGACTCTTGAATTTTATGCCTTATTGGGGGATGACAGTGAAAATCGATATATTTTTAGGGCAACGCAAACTATAAAAGATAAAATCGTTACTTTTACGGTTCACTTGTTTGGAAAACTTAAAGATGAACTTCATTTTAATCCTTATGAACCTTTAGAAAAAGACAAAATTAAAAATGATATTGAGGAAGATTTATTAGATACAATTGTATTTACTGAGAACCAGCTTCTCCGTTATTTTGATCAGGGAGAATAGGAGTTTATCTATGGAAGATTATAAATTAATCGTAGAAAATGAGACTTTTTCCACTTTGATTAAGGGTCAAGTTTGTCTTTTATCTGAATGGAATGAAGCAAACAGTTCGCTGGTACAAAACAAAAAAGAAAAGTTATTGATGAAAATTAATTTAATTGATTTATTTACAAAATTAACACAATGTGTAAGCTTGTTAGACATCGTATACTGTTCTGTATCAGGCATTAATAATTTGCCGGAAATGGCACATACATTACAATCCGATTTATTAAAAGCAATTTCCGATAGTGAATTGACAATGACATCTTTTAGCAATGAGTCAGAAATGGTTATAGATTCTTTAAATAATGTTTATCCTTGTTTTGGTGATCATGATATTAAGACGGGAATACAGCTATTGGTTGAAACAGCCGATATAGCTCATAAAATGACAGAAAAATCTATCGAAATAAAGAATACTTTTTCGAAATGCCTTGATCAAGCAGAAACAGTGCTGCATAATACTTATAGCAATAACCAGAAACTATTAGAGAAAAAAGAAGAGATTCAAAATAAAATAGCTGAGGTAAAAGCAGAACTTGCTTCAATGGAAGTTCTTCAGGAAATTCTTCAAGAACAAATTGAAGAGATGAATCAAGAATATATTGCATTATCTAAGAAAGCGGAATCAGCTGAAAAACGAGCATATTCATTAGAACTTACTGGTGCAATCATGGGAGGATTAGGTGAATTGGTATCAAATATTTTTCCAATTAAAGATTTGGTATCTTCCAAATCAGAGACTACACAATCTTTTGACACCAATACTTCTAATACAGATGATACAGATTCTTCTAATATAGATGATGCAGATCCAAAAGAGAATCCCAAAGTCCAGTCAGTGGAAAAAGAGGTTCAAGATTTAAAAGCAAAAAAAGAAGCACTGAAAAAAGAAATTGATTCTTTAACGGAAGAAATTAAGACCAACTGGTACTATGTCAAGAATTCGGACACATTTAATTGATACATTTTTTATTTTTAAA
>Bissell_p1__coassemble_2719_pt1 | contig 7365 bp, 7 predicted proteins | sample Bissell_p1__metabat2_high_PE_013 | metagenome-assembled genome bin Bissell_p1 | reverse complement strand
CCTCATTACATTAAATAGTGAAAACTTATGCAGAAGTGATAACAAATCGTTATGTACTTCTGTTTTTTTATAGAAAAAGCGGTCAATCTTGATAGACTAACCACCTAAAAAATATAGATATAAAATGAACTATGATTTATTTTTTTACCTTAAACTGCTGCACTTTACCTTTTTTAGCCTTACTATCATTACCATAGGAATTTCTCTATTGTTTTTAAAGCACTCTTCATAAAATCCGTCAATCACAAACCCCGCTCTAAAACAAAGGTTAAAAATATCTTGCATAGATCGATGATAATAAATCTGTTTTTTAGGCTGGCCTTCAATCGCAATACCATAATAACTGTGAGGTGTCATATACTTTTCAGTCAGTGTAACAAAGCAAGGATGCTGCGTGGCAAAAACAAAAATACCATTTTCATCCAGCAATTCATATACAGCCATAAAAAGTGGTTCAATATCTGTAATATCCATAATTGCCATATTGGAAACCGCTTTTGTAAAAAGACGATTTCTTTTTAATGTTAAGATGCTTTCCCTACTGGCTGCATCTGCTACACAAAATTCGATTTGTTTCAAATATTTAGATTGCCTCTTTTTCGCAAGTTCTATCATTTTTTCACTGTAATCAAAAGCAACAATCCCAGCTCCTATTTGCGCAAGATACGAAGAATAATTTCCATTTCCACAAGCAACATCTAAGATGTAATCTGTAGAATTAGGAGATAAAAGTTCTGTTACTTTAGGACGAACTACTTTTCTATGAAAATCATTAGACTGATTGCCCATTGCATTATCCCAAAATTTTGCATTCTTCTCCCATATTTTTTTACTTTCTTCTGTTCCCATTTTCTTTTTCATCTTTGTTATCACTCCTAATACAGTAAACCTATTTTATCATTCACTAACTTTTTCGATATAGCCTTCCTGTATCAATACTTCATGCATTTGATAATCCATCATAATTTCAATACCCACATCCATCATCGTACGCATACATCTTAAATACTTTGCACCACGATTTGTTAAAGCATATTCTATTTCCATTGGCTTTCTTTTTGCATGTACAATACGTGAAACTAATCCCAAAGAAATAAGTTCCTCCAGTTCTTTTTTCCAATCCGCATTAGAAATTGCATTTCTTAATCCCTGATCATTTTGTTTTCGCTTTTCCATTTCCCACAACAATAAAACTTTTGTTCTATTTAAGCTTATATCCTGTGCCAATTTTAAAGGGTCTCTGTATTCTCTAACATTCATATTTTTCATCTACTCCATTTCTTTATTAATTGTATCGTAGCAGAATACCAAAATGCATGCAATATTTAAATATATATAACATCACATATTTTCACTTAATTAAACCGTTATAATACCGTACTTTTATCCTATACTATTAGTGAGCAAGGAAGTAACCTTGCTTGTATGTACTCATCATTCTCCCTAATGATAATTCATACAATTTTCTATCCCCTTAAATAATCATAATTATTTAGAAAAAGCCGGTCTCCCCTTAACCGGCTTTTTCATTTTAATACGTACTTGTTATATGTAAAAAAGAATAAAAACAAGAGAAATAGAGAAAGCCTTTACAATGTAGAATTTCATATTTTTATTTGTAATTCCTTATGTTTAGGTATAAGATATAAAGTGGTAAAAAAGGTGGAATTTAATATGAATGAAAAAGAAAAGATTATTAATATCGCAGTTATTGCTCACGTTGATGCAGGAAAATCTACTCTTGTAGATGCATTTCTTCGTCAAAGTGATGTCTTTAGAAGCAATGAAGAAGTTATAGATTGTGTAATGGATAGTAATGACCTTGAAAGAGAAAGAGGTATTACGATTTATTCCAAAAACTGTTCCGTAAAACATGATGGAGTTAAAATCAATATTGTAGATACTCCAGGACACGCAGATTTTTCAAGTGAAGTGGAACGAATTATCAAAACTGTAGATACCGTTATTTTATTAGTTGACTCTAGTGAAGGTCCTATGCCTCAGACACGTTTTGTTTTAAGCAAATCTTTAGAAATGGGACTTCGTCCTATTCTTTTAATCAACAAGATTGATAAGAAGGATGCACGTCCTCAAGAAGTTGTAGATGAAGTATATGAGCTATTCTTAGATCTTAACGCAAATGATGAACAGTTAGACTTCCCTATTCTTTATGGAATCGCAAAACAGGGAATCGTTCAATATGATTTAGATACACCTAGTTATTCTATTGAGCCATTATTTAAAACTATTTTAAAACACTGTGAAACATATCCAGATATGGATGATGAACCTTTACAAATGCAAATCAGTGCTCTAGGTTACGATGAATATATTGGCCGTCTTGGAATCGGTCGAATCTATCAGGGTATTTTAAAACCTCAGCAGCAAATCGTTGTATGTGATTCTTTTGGAAACCAAAGAGTAAACTCAACAAGTCAGATTTTTGTATATCGTGGATTGAGTCGTGTTTCTGTAGAAGAAGCACATAGTGGTGATATTGTCGTCGTTGCAGGAATTTCTGATATTTCTATTGGAGAAACTTTATGTGAAAAAGATTATATTCTTCCACTAGAAAGCATTCATGTAGAAGAACCGACTTTAAGCATGAACTTTATTGTAAATAAGTCTCCATTCGCGGGAAAAAGCGGTAAGTTTGTTACTTCAAGAAATTTAAAAGAACGTCTGGAAAAAGAACTGGAAGTTAATGTAGGGTTAAAAATTGAACCAACAGAAAGTGGAGATTGTTTCAAAGTAAGTGGTCGTGGAGAACTACATATTTCAGTACTGCTTGAACAGATGCGTCGTGAAGGATATGAAGTAGCTGTAAGTAAACCGGAAGTTATCTTGCATAAAGATGAAAATGGAAAAACAGTAGAACCTGTTGAAGAAGTTGTCGCAATCGCACCAGAAGAATACAGTGGAACAATTATTAATAAATTAAACTTAAGAAAAGGTACGATGATCGATATGCAGGAAGAAAATGGATATGTAAAAATCACATATGAAGCCCCTACTCGTGGATTATTGGGATATCGCAGTGAATTTATTAATGATACGCGTGGAGAAGGTACACTTGTTCGACGAATTAAAGGTTACACTCCATATAAAGGAGAGATCACACAACGTGCAAATGGTGCTATGATTTCTACTGAAACTGGTAGTGCTATGACATATGCATTATGGAATCTTCAGGAAAGAGGTACCTTATTCATTACTCCTCAAACAGAAGTTTATGAAGGAATGATCGTTGGAGAATCTGCAAGAAATGTAGATATGGATGTCAATCCTTTAAAGAACAAGAAACTAACTGCAATTCGTTCAAGTGGAAATGATGAAGCTATGCGTTTAACACCACCAAAAGAAATGACATTGGAAGAAGCACTTGAATGGATCAATGATGATGAACTAGTTGAAATCACACCTGATTGTATTCGTTTGCGTAAAAAAGGATTGAAACCTCATGAACGTAGACAATACTATCGTGAAAAAATTGCAGCAGAATAGACCTTAGATAGCTTTTAAATTCATGCTGTAACAAGATAAAGAAATAAAAGGATTATATCTGTAATAACTATGGTGCAGATACAGTCCTTTTTTTTCATCTATTTTTACAAATACAGTAAAATATATGTTTATTTCTCATTATCTATAAAAAAAAACCTCCAAAAGCATTCGCTTAACTTTAGAGGCTTGCTGTATATATAAGTTTATATTTCTTATGTTCTTTTATCAAATTTTGTTTTACATTTTGGACATGTTATAGTGATTGCACCTTTTCCTTTAGGAACTCGTAATGTTTGTTTACAATTAGGACATGTAAAATAACGATATACCTTTCTATCTTTAAATTTTTTCTTCTTATTCGAAATCCACATACGTAATTTATATGTTTTTTGTAAATAGCGTGTATTTTCTGATGAACGTTTATAAGTATTTCGGCTAAGAATACGAAACCAGCAGTAAATTAATACGAATAAAGACAATAAAAACAGTATATTATACCTTAACAGAACTGATAATACCGCTATTGCAAGATACAATCCTAATAAAAAATTTCCAAATTGATCTACTCCATAACGACCTCTCATAAAATTCTGTAACCACTTCATAATAAGACTCCTTTCACTATGTAGTGAATTATATCACTTTATATGTACAGATGCTATAGTTTGAAATTTATTCTATATTTTCACATAGTTTTAAAGTATTATATGATTTGACAAAGTGAGAAATAATTGTTAGTATATGATTGACAAAAACTTCAGGGTAGGGTGTAATTCCCAACCGGCGGTAAACCCCGCGAGCCTAAAGGCATGAACCGAGTGAAATTCCGGTGGCGACAGTATAGTCTGGATGAAAGAAGTATGTCTACTCTTTTCTATTATTCCCTAAAGGTTTTGTTGGAAACCTTTTTTATTTTATATAAAAGGACTGGCTTATACAAAGGGAGGATTTTTTATGTCAGCAACGTTTTCAACAAAAAGAAAATCAAGCATTTCATTTATTGCGAAAATCAGCATATTAGGTGCACTATCCTGTATTTTAATGCTTTTTGAATTTCCAATTCCTATCGCACCCCCATTTTATGAATTAGATTTCAGTGAAGTTGTTGTTTTGATTGGAGGATTTGCTTTAGGCCCTGGTGCTGCTGTTTGTATTGAAGGTTTAAAGATATTGTTAAATTTATTATTAAATGGAACTATAACAATGGGAATAGGTGAACTTGCTAATTTTCTTATAGGATGTTCACTTGTACTACCTGCCACAATTTTATATCAGAAACATAAAACTAGAAAAATGGCTTTACTTGGTCTTCTCATTGGTGTTCTAAGTATGACACTGGTTGCAGCTCTTATCAATTATTTTGTATTGATTCCCGCTTATGCATTCTTTCTAAGTCCGGCAATAACATTAGATAAGATCATTTCTATGGGACAAGTGATTTTCCCATCAATAAATAGTTTATCAATGGTTATTCTTTTATGCGTAATTCCTTTTAATTTAATAAAGGGAATCCTTGTTAGTACAATAGTTTTATTTTCTTATAAAAAAATAGCTCCACTTTTAAAAAAGAATTAAAGAAAATTATTGTTTCTATTTGCACTTTACTAAAATTATCAAATTTAGTTTTAAAGCAGCACTTTACATATCTTTAAGTGCTGCTTTTCTTTAATCTAATTCTTTTCTTAATATCTTTCTTATAATATTCTCTAAAAAAACAAGCAATATAACAATCCATCCAGTCCATGCAAATAGACCGATCATATCAAAATTTAAACGACATAGATTCATTTGTCTTCCTATACCTATTTGTACCTGAGAGAATATTTCTGCCATAATACCTACTTTACAAGCAAGGGATAACCCATTTGCAATACTTGCGTAAATTGAACTTTTCAATAATGGAAAATACACTTTTCGAACTCGGTAAATAAATGAAGTCTGATATAAACGCATAACACTTAGTAATTCATCATCTATATCTTTCCATCCGTTATACAGACTGCTATAAATAGTAGGAAATAAGATTAAAAAACAAATGATAGCAGAACTCATTTCCGAATTAAACCAAACCAAAACAATTAATATATAAGAAATATTAGGTATGCTCCTTGAAAGAACTAAAACTGGAGTAAATATATCCTCAAATAATTTACTTTTAAAGCTTGCATAAGCGCATAAAAAAGCTAAAACAAACGCAAAGCCTAGACCAATCAAAATACGCCTTAATGAAGCCCCTATAGCCTGATAGAAAGAGGGGTAAAATAGAAAATCAATCATTCGATGAAAGACTTGTATTGGATAAGGAAGCAGCCAGTCATTATCTATAGTAAAAGCAGCTAACTGCCACAAAAGAATTAAAACCAGGAAAGAAGTTAAAATTCGAATTTTACTTGATCGAAACATGGTGCTTTAACCTCTTCACTTTCTATACATAAATTATCTTCCTGATTTTCAAAATCCAGTTGACCATTAAAATAAGCATCTTTTTCATCATCTAAAACTAATATAGGCATTCGATGATGAATTCTTCTCAAAACACCCTTACTTTCCTGCGTTAAAATAACAAACTCTTTTCTCTCATTGTAAATAGCGGCCATATAAATCACTGACTGTTTTTTTTTACATATAAACTTTTTCTGTTTTAAATGTCCATTTGTACTCCATTCATAAAATCCATTACAAGGAACTAAACAACGATTCCCCTGTATATTACAAAACATTTGCTTCATATGCAAAGTTTCACTTCTTGCATTAATAATGGATCCCTTATAACCATCAAATCCCCATTTCATTACATCAATGTCATAACTATCTTTATTTTGAAGCAAAACTAACACTTCCTGAGAAGGAAAAATCTCATCTGATGCAAATTCTACTAAATGATTCTTTTGTACAAGATCTTGTAAATATAAAGAAACACTATCTTGTTTAAATTGAAAATAAAACCTTCCACACATAACAAGCACCTGCTTTCAAATTAAAGAACAATATCAAGTGTCATTCCGCTAATAACACCTATGATAAATAATATAACAAAAATTCTTACTAAATCTTTCCTATTATCGTACATTCGAACTAAAGTTAGTAAACCCAAACCAGCTCCTGTAATTAATCCAGCAGTCAATGAACCAAAAGTAATGATGCCATCAACATACAACTGAGAAAGAATTACACTAGCTACACAGTTAGGTATAAAACCAACAAAAGCAGCTAGTAACGGTTGTAAGAAAGATCCAGAAGCCAAGAATTTTGATATCGTAGATTCACCAGTATAAGAAATAAGTAATGTTAAAATCAAATTCACAATAAAGATAAAACAAAAAACTTTAAATGCATGAATAAAAGCAAGAGAAAATATAGAAGAATGAGTCTTACTTTCTTCTTCACAATGTTCATGTATATTATGCAAAGGAGATGAATTCTCATTATGCATTTTCTTTAAAATCATATCAAGTAAAAAACCAGATAAAGCAGCGATAATCAACTTTATTACAACTATTGAAAATAGCGTTTTACCTTGATTAGGCTGTGATAATAAAATTGGAATCGCTTCATCACTAGTTGCGACAAAAACCGAAATTAAAGTACCTAATGTAATCGTCTTATTAACATATAAACCACTTGCAATTACTGAAAAACCGCATTGTGGTATAATTCCTAAAATAGCCCCAATAATAGGTCCAAAACTTCTAGCTTTAACCAATAAGTATTTCATATGACTTGTACTTTTATGCTCGATATACTCCATTAACAAATATGTTAAATATAAAAAAGGTAACATTGTTATAGTATCAAAAAAAGCATCAAGCAATATTTCTCTCATTAAAGTGCCTCCTTTCATATAGGCCGCTACATTATAAC
>Bissell_p1__coassemble_2314_pt1 | contig 8400 bp, 14 predicted proteins | sample Bissell_p1__metabat2_high_PE_013 | metagenome-assembled genome bin Bissell_p1 | reverse complement strand
AACCTTCTGCTTCTTGGAATCATCGGTCATTCTGCATACGACATTCTCAATACTATCCTCAATGTAATCTCCCTTGAACATGTTTGCCAGCATCGTCTTTGCTACTTCCGTCAACGAATACTTTGTCTCCTCTTTTAGAAAGTCAGGGACTGTTTTTCCCAGCACTTCTTTTATTACTACCCATGAAATCGGCTTGACTGTGGCTGCATTCTGCACGACGACTCTGCATCCATGAGTTCCATAGTATTCAACTGTTTTCATTTTCGTATCTTCTAGATCTGCTTCTGCCTGTGTTTCGATATATGCCTTGATGACATCCATTTCCAGTTTTGCACCGTCAATCTGTGCCTGAAGTTCAGCATAGCGGTCAACTGCTTCTCTAATTGTCATTTCCATTATCTGTTCCTCCTGCAAAATTTGCAGCACATTCCTGACATAGTTCAACTTCATTTATGACTTTCACATTTTCTGCCGTTCCACAGCACATGCATGTCGGAATATGCTTCCTGATGATGATTTCATCATCTTCGCTTGTTGTGATTTCTACTGCTGCACCTTTTGGAATGTTCAGTGCATGTCTTAACTGCGATGGAATAGTAATTCCGCCAGTCTTAGAAATCTTTTTATACATTTTCTTGTCCATTTGCTTTTCCTCCTTTCACGCTCCACTCTGCATTATTCGAGGGCTTGTGACCTCCGTTGGCTGCATTAGAGCAAGGGGGGGAAGCTAAATCCCCTTGACTATTTTTGATTTTGAAGCACCAAGACTTCATATGATTTTTCCCTAAGTTCTTCTTTTGTCTTCAAAACCTTTTTTGAGTATTCCGTTTCTTGGATTCCCTTGTTCCAAGCTCTTTTTGCTCCAGTGACTCCCATGTTATAACACATCAGTCTTTGAACATCATTTTCACACCAGTCAAGTCCGCTCAGCATATATATGCCAGCACGAGCACTATCATATGGATCGAGAAAATCATATATGCTAAGTTTCTTTTGAAGCGATTCATGATTGACTATATTTATCTGCATTAGTCCATAGTCATTAGTATCTGAAATCACATCACTATTGAAGTCACTTTCTACTTTCATGATTGCAAGCACCAGTTCCATCTCAACATTCATTTCATCACATTCTTTTCTGATATAGTCCTGTAGCTCAGTTTCGAGCGGAATATCGTAATACTTTATTTTTTCTATTTCCTCTCTTACTTCTGTTTTTTCCTCGGCATGAACAGATGACACTTCTTCATGTTCAATGGTTCTTATGTAGAGCATCTCTACCGACATCGTAAGAATAATGATCACAATAAACTTTAATGCCATTTTCATAATCCAGCCTCCATGTCATTCATTTCTATCATTCTTGACTCTGCTTCTTGAATCCCTCTGCTTAGATATATGATGGAGCTGAGGAGCGTTGCCTTTGTAATATGTTCCTTTTGACGTAAATACTGCATCTGCATATTGAAATATGTATTCTGCTCATACTCTTTTCTGTATTTGGGACTGGAGAGAACCTGATTATAAAATTCAATCCCTGTCATCTTGCAATTCCTCTATTTCCTTCTTGTACTCAGCAATCAGACTGTAATCGGCATGGTCAAGATGGTCTTTCATTTCAATCATAAATATTTCGTAGTTCAGATGCTGAATTCTCTTCTCTTTGTCTGTCATCCTTTTTTCCTCCTTCATAGTTTCCATATTGGAGAAAGAAGATCTATCATTTCCCCATAACTCATTTTTTTATTTTTCTCCATTTCCTCATAAAGAACCATTGCACATTTTTTTAATTTCAGTATTCCAAGGTCTTCTTTACTAATTGCCCCATATATTCCGTTGTTTGTCATCATTGCCATGACTGTGATAAATACATATAATTTTTTATAATCAGACAGATTAAAGTTTTCCCACTCACTGCATACCTCCTGTGCAAACTTCTTTCTGTTCAGTCTCGGCTTATCAGGGGGGATGATGCCTTTTTCCTGAAGTTCTTTCTTGATTTTTCGTCTCTCTTCGATTTCTCTTCTCGTCATCCTTTTTGCCAATGTTCTTCCTCCTCTCCACACTCTGCATTATTCGAGGGCTTGTGACCTCCGCTGGCTGCATTAAGAAAGGAAAGTTAAAAGCCTTTTAAAAAACTTTTAACGTCCGTTTCGTGTACCTCCTAAAACGATACAGTACAGTATTAATGACACAGCTATCCACGCTATGATTCCGATTATCACGATTTCATCTCCTCGTCCTGCTTTTCCCATACACTGACTGATCATTATGCTTTTTTATTTGACACACCAGTTTGAATGTTGCATGTATATCCTGCTTGTTTTTCATATCATCCTCATACAGGCTGTAAACAAACAGATACTCGCCATCATCACGAATATAGACCGTTTCAGTGGTATGTGATAGAAAAGAAACATCCTGATAGCAACCTCCATACCAGTGTATGATACCTACATCATTGATGACTCGTGGCTCGAAATACATTGCATCTCGTTCGATTCTCATATTCATTCCTCCTCACTCTGCATTATTCGAGGGCTTGTGACCTCCGCTGGCTGCATTAAGGAGAAAGACCTAGTCTTTCTTTACTGCACATCTGCAGTTTGGAAGTTGTGACAAAAGCGCATCCCTTTTTCCTCTGCAGTATGCTTTTTTTATCTTTGCGTCTACATCATCAATCAATATAAGTGCTATGACGATAACAGCAACAAATAAGGCAATAATCATAAGGAATGTATCCTGAAGGCTTAATTTGCTTCCTACATATCCAAGAATGATGCCTAATATGATGCCTAGGCATGCTCCAATCAGCATTTTTTTCAGTTTTCTTTCTTTCATTTCTTTTTCCTCCTGTCATTTATTAACCCCATACCTGCTAGAAGTATGATTGTTCCACATATAATTTTTACAATTTCTACAATTGCATCAGCCATCTAGATTACCTCTCTTGTAATAGAAACCATAAAGCGAGAATTCAAGTAAAGCTCTTAATATAAGTCGTGCTTCATATTCTTGATTCATGCATAACTCTTTCCATTCTTCAAAACCGCTACATTCATCAGACACTTCAAAAGTTCCGCCTAAAATATGACCTATTTTTTCATTAAAAGGGGAGTTTTTACACACAAAATGATTTCCTTTAAAGTTTTCTAAGTCCTGTAGATCAAGTATTTCTAAACTTTCTAAAAGTTCTTCTCTATTAGATAACAATTTAAAATGATATTTCTCAAAAATGGTTTTTGGCATCCAATTAATTTGTCCATTATCATGTTTAATCAAATAGCCTTCATCTGTAGCATTTTCATTTACTGGAACATTCCAACCTCTTAATTGATTATAAGCGTCTCTGTTCATTGGTTCGGCTTCTATAAGTTCACAGCTAATATATGAATTCACTTTATATCACCTCTATTCCTAGAGTTCTTGCCATTGCATACAATCCTTTAACAGATACATCATCATTGTTGATACTGTTGTCATACACGTTCGCAGCCCCTCTGATGCCCCATTTAGATTTACAGATTCCTTTTAGGAAGCCTAATTCCTTTTTCATGCCTTGTTTTTTCAAGACTGGAAATAGTTTCTCTACGTCATCATCAGTAACATTTGAAGTTGAATAGTATCTGCTCATCTTTATTCTTGAGAAAAGCTGTGCAAACTGTGCTTCCTGTTTTCCTTTCATCTTTGAATAAACTTCTGTATTCCCAATCAGTACGATTCCGACTCCTTTTGTTCCAGTGATAGAATTAGGATCAGCAAGTGTTCTTATTTGTTCAAGTGCAGATAGTTTCAAGTGCTGTGCCTCATCAATGATGATAACTTTGTTCGTTCCTTCCAGCTTTTCTCTGATTGAAAGCATGAGTTCCATCTTGTTTCTGCTTTCAGGCAATTTCAATGTGCGAGCAAGAAGGCGAAGCATATTGCCCAGCGTTCCTGCAACAGGACTCATTTCTAGATAGATTGCCTGTGTTGGATTTTCTCTTACATACTTCTGAGCAGCTTTTGTCTTTCCGATACCAGCATCACCATGAGCAATGGCAATTCCACCATTGACCTGTGCATATCTGATCATTCGGTATATATCTTCACTGACTGATGTTGGAATATAGTCTTCAACCGCTTTGTATGGCTGTGCTTTTTCTTCCTGTGCCTGCTGTTCCTCGACAGTTTCCATATATTCTTCAATCTTGCTTTCAACCGCTTTTACATCGCCTTTATAGATGCCATTTCTATACTGTGATAGGGCAGTCATGCTGACACCAATGAGCGGTGCTATTTTGGCTTGTGACAAGCCACTTTCCTTCATATAGGCTTCCAGTCTTTCTTTTATGTTCTCATTACGCATATTCATTTCCTCCCTTGCGTTTAATAGCATTTTCATTCATTTTTTCTAGATCAACTACAGGCATCTGATATAGAAGAGCCTTTTCCTCATTCTTGAGAGCAACAAGTTCAATATTGGCTTCAGGTATTTCAGCTTTCTTATTTTCTTCAACCTCTTTTAGAACAAGTTCAAGTGCTGTATTCCTGTCAATGTTGGAGATAATGCTTCCCTTGATGGCTTCTTTTGTAGCTTTTTTAAGTGCCTTGGTTTTAGCTATCGCAGCCTTGACATCCTCTTTGGAAGCTCCATATTCAAGAACCGCAGTATTATCCGCTTGAACCTCCATAATAAATCTGTCTTTTAAGTCATATACCCTTACAGTCGATAGATCATCAGGGTCATATCGTAGATAGACTTCTTTGTTCAACATTTGCATAATCAGTTCGTTATTGAAGTAATCTATCTTTGTATTTCCTATATTCAAATGGACTCCTCGTCTTGTTACTTTCTGCTCTCTTGTAGAGCGAAGCATCATAAGGTATAGATCCTCATCTGTCGCTGTAATCTTAGTGCGAAGATTTTCCTGATATACATCAATTTTTCTCTTGCCTTTATCTGCTAAAACTGCACCATTATAAGGTTCAAAATTAAGATAGTATTCGATCATTTCTTCAATTTCTTTAATGAATAATTGCCTATCAGGAATATTATTTTTCTTGAGTTCAACTTTTAGTATTTCAGGCTTTTCTACAACGTTACCGCCTGTGTATGTACTAAACAGTCTTGATACACTGTTTTTGAAATCCAAAAATCTTCTTTCAATGATTTTAGCTTTAGCATTTCTCACTCGAGCATTTACCATTTTTATTCCCAATCTTTCAAAAATAGGTGGTGGAGAGAAACGATCCTTAGTGCTTTTTTTCTGTCTGTGTCCAAGTCCACCAAAATCAAATGTCAGGAACTCCTTACCATTATCGAGATACACATTCTTTGGAATTCCATATTTCTTTATTCCTCGCCTCAATGAATATATGGAAGCCTGTGAGCTCGGTGTATCTGTTAGGTATATACATGTGATGATTCCGCTTCGAGCATCCATGAACGCTGTAAGATAAAGTCTGAATGTCTTTTCGCCATCTCCTACGATTACATCAATCGTATGGTTGTCACCAATCCAGTAATCATTTGATTCCATATTGTCATAAGTCCTCTTAATGTATGGAGCACAGCGATCATCAAATGCCTTTTCTCCATCTCGACCAAGTACCTTTATTGAATCAGCAATATCCTGTTTAACATGTCTTGTAAATGTGCAGTATGCTGGAATATCATCTACCAATTCAGGCTTTTCCTGCTGTGTATATAGCATCGTATATTTATAGCATTTCCTTATAGGATGCTTTGCCTGATCTAGGTAAAAGCTAAGGAAAACCTGCCATACCCATTCATCAATTTTCGTAATGCCTTTTTTGGCTTTTCCTCGCCTGTCAATCAGTCCTTTCAAATTCCCATTTTTCAGATACTTGTATTTTCTGTACAGAATATCTGTGGAAATATTGATTTCAGGATGTTCCAGTTTCATTTTTGTAACAAACAACTCATCCGCTTTCACTTTTGATTTCACTGCTGGATTGTTTCTTATCAACTGCCATTCCTTCAATATTCTTTCCCAAAAAGCACATTCCTCTCTTTCGTTGGCTGTCATTTCTTCAAGTTGAGAAACATACTCCACTGTTTTATCGGTTTGAATGATTCCTCTTTGTTTATAATAATTTTTTTTATCTTCCTCTGATAATTGTTCTATTGGAATAGCGTGAATATTTTGATTTCTAGAATTTTTGATTGTTACTGCTTGAAATGTACCATTGTTTACTAATTTTTGAATATATTGTCTAGTACAACCTTTAATATCAGCAACTTCTTTAATTGTTAAAGTTATCATTATCACACCTCCTTACTTTCTTATCAATTAACTGCATTAGTTATTGTTTATCAAAAATATCTTCTACTTTACAATCCAGAGCATTAGCAATTGCTTTAGCTCGAATCGGATAAATATATGAGTGTTTATTAGATTCGATTCTACAGATTGCATTTGCTGGTAGTCCTGCATTTAAAGATAATTTAGATTTAGACAATTTTTTTTGTAATCTTCTTTTTTTTATTTCATTTGATTTAGCAATCAACATATTGTTCCCTCCTTTTAAGTACAAATGTACTTGTTTAAGTATATTATAATTCATTTCTGTACTTTGTCAACATTATTTTATTGTACGTTTGTACAATAAATGATAGTATGTTAAAGAGGTGTAAAGATAATGTTTAACAAAATACTAAAGGACTTACGTAAATCTGAAGGCTTATCACAAAAAGAATTGGCTGACAAAACAGGTATATCTGTTCATACAATAAACAGTTATGAATCTGGAAGAAGAGATCCCAATAATAAAAATTTACAGATTTTAGAGCAATACTTTCAGGTATCAAGAGGGTTTCTTCTTGGGGAAATTAAACCTGTTGACTTTTTTGATGATCAATCAGTAATTCAAGCAAATTTAGATTCAATAGCAGATCAAATAATCGAACTTAAAAATAATATGAGAACATCCGAATCCCATCAAAATAAAATTGCCACAATAATTCTTTTGAAAACCATTGAATATATAAATAAGGACATCCTATGTCACTTAGACAATTGTTTTACTGAAGAAGATATTTTTTCTTTTTTTAACTCTATTGAACAATTAAATTCTCTAGGAAAACAAGAATCTTTAAAACGAATTAAAGAAATGTCTATGATAGAAACATATCGTTTAAAAAAATAAAGTCCTTACATAAAAAATAATCCAAAAATTGTTCTTTCGCATTACCTCTATCATAAAATGATATTTCATATCGGAATACGTTATTTTTCTTGACAATTTAATATTTTTATGTTAAAAAACACTGCTTTATTTTTTGATAAAAAGGCAGTGTTATATATAGTTGACATAGTAGCACTACTATGTTATAATGATATTGTAAAGAAAGGAGGTAAATAGATGGATGAAAAACTGAGTGAAATAATAAAAGACCTCTCGGAAGCATTTTTAGCAATAACAAGTGCGATTTGCCTAATCATTACAACTTGTAAAAAGACTAAGAGTTCCAAGAAGTCTAGAAAAGGGAAAAGATGAGAGAAATCTCATCTCCCTTATCACTTATAATATACCATATTCATCTATTGCATTCAAATGAAACTAATTGATTATATAGTAGTAGCTTTTTCAGTTTTTATTATTTTTGAAGGATTTACTGGCGAGTTCCATAATCCAACTACCTTTGATGTTATTAAATGGATTTGTTTTGCTTGTATGATCATTGCTTATTTATTTTATAAGAAAAGAGGTTCTACCCATGTCTAGTTTTAATGAAAACGAGTATAAAAGAGAGTGGAAAAAGGAGAATATGAAAGTTGTAAAAGCAACATTCAAAAATGACTTTGTAATCCAATTCAAGAATGCATGTAAAAGTTTAAATATTACTCAAGCTGAAGTGATTAGGAAAGCAATGGAAGATATTATTGAAAAGGCAAAAAAATAAGCAAATCTCACTGCAACCTTTTGTCTGATTTAAAAATCTTAAAAAATCATGAAAACGTTGATTTTATCGTGTTTTTCTCATGGTTGCAGTGAAAAATACAATTAGTTGCACTGACATTGTTTTTAGCCACATAAAATAATAAGTTGTTTTGTTATAAAAACCCTTTGTTTTTAAAAGGCTTTTAAAAATTTTTAAAAGTCAAAAAAAGCCTTATTTTATCGTTGATTTTCTACTTTTTGTCCTTTGTTTTATTACTGTCTTAAAAGGTTCTTAAAAGGTAAAATTCCACTCTATAAGATAATCTTTACTTTTTCTTAAAATCAAATAAAATGAGTAAAAAAGTATTGCACTAAATTTTTCCATTTATTACGACTAATTACAATTGATTTCATAAAAAAAACCGTATTTCGCGTTGTTTATCGTGTTTTTACGGTTTTTTTCATTTATCTTATTTCACTGAAACCTTTTTGTATTCTTTATGATATATTACA
>Bissell_p1__coassemble_2282_pt1 | contig 8461 bp, 7 predicted proteins | sample Bissell_p1__metabat2_high_PE_013 | metagenome-assembled genome bin Bissell_p1 | reverse complement strand
AAACGTATCTATCTCGATACGTTTTTTTAATGGTTATCCAGTCCTTCCCCTATAATATAGAGACTAATGATGATATCCTCTTATTTTTTATGTTCCTTTATGATTTGTTTTATTTTTAATTCATATGGAGAATCTTTCAAATCCTTTTGCGCTCTTTGTAAATGTTCCATGGCTTTTGGTGTATCTTTCTTATTCAAATACTGAAGACCTAATAAATAATGAAACATCCCTCTATCGATACCTTCACATTGTTTTACCTGTGCTTCCATATCATCAATGTATTCAATACTTTTATCAATTACAATAGCAGACATAATCTTACACTGTGTATATATTTCTTCATTTCCACATTTTTGAATACGCTGCAGCATTTCTTCTATCTTTTGTTTATTCTTATCATCAATATAGAAGTAAAAAGCTTTCAAACTGATATCGATATCCTGCTTTTTGCTCATACGCAACGTTAATATTAAATCAAACTGTTCTTTAATTTTCTTTTCATCTCCCATTAGAAAATATGCATTTAAACGCATGTATTCTCTGTTAAAGAGAGCATAAAAAAGTTTTGTCGTAAAAGAATCTAAACGCTTAAAAAACGTATCAAAATCTTGTTTCTGCATATCTTTTAATAATTTATTAAAGATATTGTTTTTCAAAAAAGTACTACCTACAAAACTTACTACAATGATAAGCGTAAAGATAATCCAAACCATCATTTCCAAGCTATACACCTTCCATTCTGTAGTAAATTGTACTATATCTTTAAAGTTTTTTCATCTCTTATTTAAAATTCCTTAAACGAAGTGCATTACTTACAACAGATACAGAACTAAATGCCATAGCTGCTCCTGCAAACACAGGTGATAAAAGAATATGGAAAATTGGATATAAAATACCAGCCGCAACAGGTATTCCAATCGTATTATAGAAAAATGCCCAAAATAAATTTTGTTTAATATTACGCAAAACAGAATGAGATAAACGAAGTGCTGTTTCTACATCACGTATATCTTCTTTCATTAATACAATATCTGCACTCTCTATCGCAACATCGCTTCCACTTCCAATAGCAATTCCTACTTCACTTTGTGTTAAGGCAATTGCATCATTGATACCATCTCCTACCATTGCGACTTTCTTGCCAAGCTTTTGTAATCGTTTCACTTCTTCTGCTTTATCCTGTGGCAAAACTTCCGCTATAACATTCGTAATTCCTGCCTGTTTCGCAATTGCAGTTGCAGTTCTTGTATGATCTCCACTTATCATATATACTTCTTTTCCACTTTTTGTTAAGCTTTCTACCACATCACGCACATGATCTTTTATTTTATCCGCAATAGCTAACATACCAATGACCTGCTGATCATAAGAAACCCATACAACACTTTTACCAGCTTCCTGGCATGCTTTCTCAGCTTCTAAATACATAGAAACATCAAGACCTTCTTCTTCCATCATACGTCGATTTCCCGCCATCAGTTTCTTTTCAGACAACTGGGCGTACACACCTTTTCCATTCACTGTTTGAATATTTGATAAAGATGGAGCTAATATATGTTCTTCCTCTGCTTTTTGTAAGATGGCAGTTGCAAGAGGGTGTACACTTCCCTGTTCCAAAGCTGCCGCATAAGCTAACACCTGTTGTTTATCCTGCGCAAATACATCGGTTACAAGCGGTTTTCCAATCGTAATGGTTCCTGTTTTATCAAAGACCACACAATCGATATGACTAGCTATTTCCAAAGCTTCTCCACTTTTAATAAAAATACCTAGCTGCGCTGCTTTTCCAGTTCCTACCATAATGGCAGTTGGTGTAGCCAGACCTAATGCACAAGGACAGGCAATGACTAGTACACTTACAAAAATCGTTAAAGAGAAGGATACATCTTTTTGAATAAAATACCATATAAGCGCCGACACAAACGCAATCCCCATCACAATTGGTACAAAATACATAGAAATACGATCCGCAATTCTTGCGATTGGTGCTTTCTTGCTTTGTGCATCTTCCACCATACGAATAATTTTTGAAAGTGTCGTATCCTCATTATCAACACTGCAGCGCATCAACAATCTTCCATCAAGATTCATCGTTCCTTGATGTACTTCATCCTGTACTCCTTTTTTCACCGGCATGCTTTCACCACTCAGCATGCTCTCATCTACATTGCTTTCTCCTTCTACAACAATTCCATCAACGGCAATATGCTCTCCTGCTTTTACAACCAAAACATCGCCTACAACTACTTCATCTACAGAAATTTCCATTTCTTTACCATTTTTAAATAAGGTAGCAGTCTTAGGACGAAGCTGTAATAACGCCTGAATGGCGCCTGTTGATTTTTTCTTAGAAATAGCCTCCAAATGTTTTCCAAACTGTACCAATGCGATAACCACACCAGCTCCTTCAAAATACAGAGAATGAACTGCATGCACATTTCCATTGGCAATTGAGAATAAGGAAAAAACAGAATAAATATATGCACTTCCTGTACCTATCGCAACTAAAGTGTCCATATTCGCTGCCCCATGAAGTAAAGAGCGTATACCTCGATAATAAAATTTCCAGCCACTTATCGCAATGATCGTTGCTAGTACAAACTGAATAAATGCAAAATTAAAAGGGTTTGTTTTATAGGAAATAATATTCGGTAAAGGAAGTTCAAAACTTCCAAGCATATGTGACATACCGATATACAACAATAGAAAAGCAACGATCAAGGTTCCATAAATATGCACGTTTTCATAATCTTTTTTCTTTGTTTCTTCCTGCTGTTGTTCCTGATGAATTCGAGCATCAAACCCACCTTTTTGAATCACTTGAAAAATTTCTTCCAGCTTTATTTTCGTTTGATCATATTCTATTTCTGCCTGATTCAACAATAGATTTACGGATACATCTAAAATTCCTTCTGTTCTTTTTAAAACTTTTTCAATACCAGCACTGCATGCTGCACACTGCATTCCTAAAATATCACATACCACTTTTTTATGATACGATACATCTTTTTTATCCTGCAGTTTCTCAAGCTCAAATCCACCTTTGCTTACTGCTTCTTTCCAGGCATCAAAGTTCTCTTCTTCTGCCTGTATCAAAACTTCTTCCATCACCAGATTTACCTGTGCTGTTTCAATTCCTTCCTGCTTTTTTAATATTCTTTCTACTGCAGCAGAACATGCAGCACAATGCATGCCACTAACATGATACTTAAATTCCATAATCAAAACCTCCTATTTCATCAGTTTTCCTAAAACATCTTCGATTTCCTTTAATTTCTCTTCGCTGTCACCTTGTTGCATTGCCTGTTTTACACAACTGTGCAAATGTCCACTAAGGATATGAAGGTTTGCTTTCTTTAAAAGTGCTGTAGAAGCTAAGATCTGATTAGAAATATCAATACAATATCTTTCTTCTTCTATCATTTTTATAATACCTTCCAGCTGTCCTTTTGCTGTTTTTAAGTTTTTTAATGCCTTTTCTCTTTCTGGTGTCATTTTATACCTCCCACACCCCCTATGGGTGTTGTGCAATCATTATAATATTTGTTGTCTTCTATGTCAAATCATCTGCATAATATAAAAAAAGTGGTCAATCGAAAATCAACCACTCTCCTATATATTCTTTTTACACTCAAGTAAAAACAGCTTATAAACTAATTGCTGCTTCTAATGCTACTTCCATCATTGCATTAAAAGAAGTCTGTCTTTCTTCTGCAGTTGTAGCTGCACTTGTTACTAATGAATCAGATATCGTCAATAAACATGCTGCATTTTTTCCTAATACTTTCGCATTGTGGAATAATGCAAAACTTTCCATTTCTACACATACACATCCATGTTTTGCATAAAATTCTTCATGTCCATCTACATTATCTTCATGATAGAATACATCGCTGGAATGAATTCTAGCACAAGTAACTTTTTTATTAACTCTTTCTGCTGCTTCTATGATTTTTTTATTCAAGTCTTCACTTGGATACATCACATCTCCATCAACATCTGCCTGTGCTTTCGCAAATGTTGATTCACTCCATGCACCATCTGCAAGTACCAAATCAAATAAATCAAGTTTGTCTGTATAAGCTCCGGCACTACCAATACGAATGATATTTTCTACATCGTAAAATTTATACAATTCATAAGAATAAATACCAATACTTGGCATACCCATACCACTACCCATAACAGAAATTTTCTTTCCTTTATAAGTACCAGTATAACCAAACATATTTCTTACCGTATTAAACTGTACTGGATTTTCTAAATATGTTTCCGCAATATATTTTGCACGTAATGGATCTCCCGGCATTAAAACTGTTTTCGCAATATCACCTTTGTTTGCTGCATTATGTGGTGTTGACATAGTATTTTTCCTCCTTCATATACGAATACATTGTAATTATAACATAAACTAAAAAAAATTCTTATTCTTGTGTATTTTTTCTTATTAGCATACAATACTAACAAGAGGTGATACTATGAAAAGAAATGAAATTGATAAAGATTTGACATGGGATTTATCCAGTATGTTTCAAAGTCAGGAAGCATATGAAGAAGAATATCATAAAGTGCTTGCTTTATTAAACGAAGTTGCAAATCAAAAAGGACATATCGCAGATACAAAAGATGTATACCTGCAGTTTATGTTGAAACTAGAAGATTTATATCGCCGTGTAGATAATGTATGTGTCTATGCACAAATGGCAACTGATGTTGACCCAGAAGATGAAGATGGGCAAAAAAATCTTTCTGCTTCCTCTTCCTTAATGCAGGCGGTTGCGGAAAAACTTTCTTTTTTAGATTTAGAAATCATTCAAAAGAAAGATAGCATTGAACAGTATTTAAAAGAAAAGGACTGTGAAGACTTTACCTATCCAATGGAAGAAATATGGCGTACGATTCCCCATCGTCAAAGTGAAGAAATTGAAGATATCATGGCTCAATACAGTGGAATCACAAGAGTTCCAGAAGAGTCCTATTCTTCTTTTCGAATGGAATTTCAACCTGTTCACATAGATGGAAAAGAAGAATTTTTAAACGGAGGAACATTAAACAAGTTTTTATTACACCCAGACAGCAATGTTCGAAAAGAGGCGTTTCAAAACTATTTTCAAGAATATAAACGTTACCAAAATTTATTTATTAATTTATTAGGCGGGCATGCGAAAACACAGGTTGTAAATGCGAAATTAAGAAACTTCCCTTCTGCATTAGAAGCGAGCCTATTTGAAGATGGGGCAGATAAAAAGCTTTATGATAAAGTTTTATATATGGCAAACGAAAAATATCATTCTTACCTGCATGAATATTTCGCTTTGCATAAAGAACTACTTCATTTAGACACCCAGCATTATTATGATACCTTTTTACCTATGGTAAAGGATATTGATATCACTTACAGTATTGACGAAAGTTTTTCTATTCTAAAAAAAGCATTGGCTCCTCTTGGGGAAGACTATGTCGAAATGCTAGAAACTGCACGTAAAGAACGATGGATTGATTTTTTGCCTCATCCAGGAAAAAGAAGCGGCGCTTATTCCAGTGGAACACATGACTCCAAACCATTTATCTTAACTAATTTTACTGGTTCTTATGACTCCTTAAGTACGCTTGCGCATGAACTGGGACATTCTATGCATTCCTACTATTCGCATAAGCACAATCGTCCGATTTTAAGCAGCTATCGTATTTTTGTGGCAGAGGTAGCTTCGACTGTTAATGAATTATTGTTAAATGAATATTTATTAAAAACAAACGATGATAAGCAATATCAGGCATATTTACTAGACAGTCTTTTAACACAATTAATAGGAACATTATATCGTCAGCCAATGTATGCATTACTAGAAACAAAACTGCATGCATGGATTGAAGAAGGAAAACCAGTTTCTTCCAAAGACTTAACACAATATTTCCTTGATATTAATCATGATTACTTTGGAGAAAGCGTTGAAGTAGATGAGTTGTATCGCTATGCATGTTATCACATTCCTCATTTCTACTATAATTTCTATGTATATAAATATACACTTGGAATGGCCGTTGCGATTAGTTTTGTAAAACAAATCTTAAATGGAAATGTAGAAGAATATCGTAGCTTCCTAACAAAAGGAGGAAGCGAAGCACCAATCGATGAACTTGTTCATGCAGGTGTCGACCCAAGAAGTGATGATGTATACAACGATGCCTTTACTTACTTTAAAGAAATTCTTGATAAATTTAAAAGACTTATGAAATAAGATTCGCATAGAGTACTAGAAAAGCAGGAATACATCCTGCTTATATGTATATAGTATGCTTAAACTATGAACTAGGATATCCTATTCCTAGTTCTTTTTTATCGGATATTTTATAAAACTGCTATAGAAGAAAGCAATCTTTTTCTATGTTTTTGAAAACACCATATTCCTACAACATCTGCCAAAGCCCATCCAATTGGGACAGAAACCCAAATTCCATTTACACCAAGCATAGGGAAAGCAGAGAGTGTATAAGCAAGCACAACACGACTTCCTAAAGAAAGAATTGTTAATACGATAGACATCATGGAACGTCCTAATCCACGATACAGTCCATATAACAAAAACAAAATTCCAATCCCTGCATAAAAAGCCCCTTCTATATGTAAATAAGTTATACCAATTGATATAATCTCTATTTCTTCTGGTTTTACAAACAGCAACATAAGTTCTTTCGCAAATAGACATACAACAATAGATGCCAAACAACAGAACAGTATAGAAGTTATAAAAGCAATTCTTATCCCCTTTAGGATTCTTTCTGGTTTTTCAGCACCATAATTTTGTGCTGCATATGTAGAAAATGCATTTCCAAAATCTTGTGCAGGCATATATGCAAAAGCATCAATTTTTACTACTACTGCAAAAGCAGCACTTACCGCAAATCCAAAACTATTCACTAGACCTTGTACCATCAATATACCAAAGTTCATAATTGACTGCTGAATCGCAGTCAAAGTTGAATTCACAATTACCATATGCAATAGATTTTGATCATAAAACAGATGCTTTCTTGCAGGACAAAGTTCTTTTCCTTTTAAGAAAAAATATACCATAACACCAACTGCAGAAACCACTTGTGCACTTACGGTAGCCCATGCTGCTCCTTTTACTCCCATATGAAAAACAAGAATAAAAACAAGATCTAAAACAATATTTAGAAATGCAGAAACACCAAGAAATACAAGAGGTATAAAAGTATTTCCAACACTACGTAAGATTGCCGAAAAAAAATTATACAAAAACACAAATAGTATGCCTGAAAATATGATTGTTAAATATTCTTTCGCATAGACGATGGCTTCTTTTGGAATCTGCATCCATACTACGATAGAATTTAATAACAAATACGATAATGCCATAACAACAGCAGATACAAGAAAAATCAATACAAATGCATTTACAATACTAACTTTTACTTCCTCTTCCCTATTAGCACCATATAACTGTGAAAATACAACGCCACTTCCCATACACAGTCCTAAGATTACAGATGTCAATAAAACCATCAGTGCATAAGAGGAGCCTACAGCAGAAAGTGCCTGTGCTCCTATTGTTTGTCCTACAATTAACGTATCTACAACATTATACAGCTGCTGAAGTAAATTTCCAGCTATCATAGGCAAACTAAATAAAATCAAACCTTTTCCAATATTTCCTTCTGTTAATACTTGTTTCATACAATCCCCTATTTCATAGAACTTGATTATAGCACACTTTCTATAATCTTAATCATAGGCACAAGAAAAATGATTCGAATATCATAAAATTTTAATAAAATGTATATCAAAAAGTTATAAAAGCAACAAAAATGAGCCAAGCCAAGTGGTCAGACAAATCTACCTATTTCCAATTCAATTTTTTCAAAATTTCAATTAAGTTTATCTCAACTATTTTGAATATTAAAACCGCATAAAGATACGTTTTGTATGTAAAGTCTAATACAGAAGGGTTTCAGTTAGTTTCTCAATCAAACATTTCCTGTATATGCATTTTTATTCTACTTCTTCTATAACGTACTAAAAATGAAACCTCTTCATCTGAATATACACAAAGAGGCTTCTGTATGTAATTCTAATGTAAAAGAATTCCTGTTAGTTTTTCAATCAAAGCATTGTCAAATCCTTCTGCCTTCATTTTTCTGCTATTTCTATTTTTTCATTTTCTCTTCCTTCAAGAATACCTTCAGCCTTTCCTTTTGCTTCTCCTTCTGTTTTTAATCTTTCAATTGCTTCTTCTGGTGCAAGGTTTTCTTCTCCTTCTTTTCTTACTCCCATCATGTTGATAACATCATTTCTTATTTTTTCTTCCCACTGTTTCGTTGCTTCACACATATTAAGTACCTCCTCTTCTTTATGTTTTTCCGCATACCTTATGATTTCTTTGTTTTTCATTATTACTCTACTTATTCTATAAAATTGTAATTGAAACCTCTTCGTATA
>Bissell_p1__coassemble_1785_pt1 | contig 10309 bp, 21 predicted proteins | sample Bissell_p1__metabat2_high_PE_013 | metagenome-assembled genome bin Bissell_p1 | reverse complement strand
AGTATATAAAATAAGAGCTTCAAAGGAATGGTTAAAAAAGAATATTACTGATAATGTAAATGATTGAGAATTTGAAGGAGCAAGAAATTTATAAGGCAGATGGCATGACAAAGAGTTTCATGAGTTTAAAATCTGCAACCATATTAAGGTTATTTTTAAATAAAGAACTGTACAGAAAAAATGTTAATGGTATTCTGCATATTTAGTTTATTCATTTTTGTTATGCTCTTACTCTTGTAACAAAAAATATATTTTTATCATGGATAAAAGCTAGAAAGGTATAGAAATTTATGAGAATTTTAAAACGGAAAATTTATAAATCAGATTTGAAGCTTATGTTAAATGAATTTTTGTATGAAAAATATGAAATGATGAAGATATCCTACTTGTTTTGGATTTACATTAAATGTAATTGCTTTGGTATGATCATGTTTCTTTTGTATTATCATGGAATAATAAGTTTAGAAATTTCATTTTTATTTGATTTGATTTTTGCACTGATTTTTATCGCAATAGGTATTATGCTTCTTGATTTTCATCGATCGAAGAAAGAATATTATCAGGATAAGATAATTGATTATTTAATACAACGCAACGGTAAAGAAATGGCTGTGGCTGTAACAAACTCAGATATTATTGATAAGTGCAGTATCAGATTAAAGATACTAGACAAGGAGCGATACTTAAGTATTGACTCTCGAACGATGGAAAAAGTAAAGATGGAAAAACAATTAATAATTCAGCGATATTATACATTTGATAATGATAATGTATACGAAGTTTACTATTTATGAAGTGTTAATGAATGAAACAAATGGATACTTTGATTATGGAAAAAGAAAGGTTATGCATATATATGAACAATAAAATATATTTAATTATGGGTTTGGTTTGTCTTTTAGGAATGGCAGTAAGTTGTTGGATAGATGATTTAAATACCCTAGTATTATTTGGTTTTTTGGCAGTTTGTAATGAAATAAGACATTTAATAAACTGGTTATCGTGAGGCTTTTATGGAAAAAGAAAAAATAGGCTGGAAACAGTTATGTTTTAAAATATTTAATATATTGCATACAATAATTTTTATTATCGGAATCATAACGATCTTGTTGTTGGTTAATTTTTGGATTCAATTTGAATTTTGTGGATTGAAGGAAGATATCATGAAGTATTTGGATATATTACGAACATGTAGTTTGTAAAAGAACAGCAAATATAGATGAAAAGTAAGAGGAATAGAATGAATGAGGATAAAGAATATTGATTTTGACAAAAAGTTAAGAAATGATCTGATCCATATTATGAAAATAGAAAATGAACCTGAAAGCATAAAAGAATTAGATAAATGGATCAAGAAGGAAGGGATTGATGAAGTTTCAAAAAAAGTTATTAAATTGTACACGATTCATGTTGCAGATGATTGAGAATTTGAAGGAGGGATAAATTTGTTAGGTATTCGAATTGAATTCTTGTTTGAAGAAGAGAGGCTTCAGCTGCTTGATGACCTGCAAAAAATAGGATATGTCATTGCTGATGAAGGGAAAATTAAGAAATCAAAAAAAGCAGGTAGCAAGAAACTTATACAGTATTTAGATATTCAAAAGCAGTCTAATTAAAAAACTGCAGCGTAAGACGAAAGCGAAAGAGAGGATAAAAGAATGAAAGTAATTTGTATAAAAAATGGAAAAGGCGGAGATGGTAAAACAGTATTTTCTTTAAACTTGGCAGCACTTCTTGCGAAGGAAGGGAAAGTATTGCTTATTGATACAGATCCACGTTGTCATTCTAGTAATTTTATGATTAAAAATGAAAATGTACCAGTTACTGGTACAATAGAAAAAGGAAATCTTGGTGAGTGGATAACAGGAAAAAAATCGGCTGATGAAGTAATTCGTAAATCAGCTTTTAGTAATTTAGATTTCATAGCATGTTCTGATGATCTAGATGATTATGTAAAAGAGTTGGAAAAAAAGAGAATCATGAGCATGGCAGGAAGAAATTTAAAAGAGTGTATTGAAGCAATTGAAGGCAGATATGATTACGTTGTTATCGACTGCAGCCAAAATGTAACCACGATTGATGTAAATGTGCTTGTGGCATCTGATTTTGCTCTGATTCCTGTCAAATGCGGATTAAGTTCAATGGACGGCTGTTTTGAAATGCTGGACTGGATTGAACAGGTACAGACGTTAAATCCTGATCTTGATTATAAAATTGTGATGAATGATCGTGAGAAAAATAAAGAGGCAGAAGAAATTGAAAATAAGGCAAGAGGGCTGTGGAATGATAAGGTATGTAAAACAACAATTCGACATCAGTCAAAACCATTAACAAAAAGTATTCGAACAGGAATACCAGTCGTATATGAACATAGAACACCATCGGAAGTGAAAAGAACTACCATTGCAGATGATTTTATAAATCTTGTAAAGGAGTTGAAACAGTATGGGTGCTAACATATTAAAACAGTTTCAGATGAAAGATGAACATGAGATAGAAATGATTCCGATTGAGAAGATTGTATTTAACAAGTATAACTATTTTTCAATGGATGAAGGCAGGGTAGAGGCATTGTGTGATGAAATATTAACTCATGGATTTAAAAGTGCAATTGAAGTTAGAGAAATTCCTAACGACATGTATGAACTTATCGCAGGAGAAACCAGAACAAGAGCATTATTAAAGGCTTATGACAGGACAAAAGACCAAAAGTATTTAATGGTTCCTGCTTATGTATCAAATATGAGCGATGATGAAGCTCATGAACGCTTGATCATCGATGAACTTTTAAAAAGAAATCATACAAGTTATGAAAAGATGCGTGCGGTAGAGGAATTACAGGACCTCTATCGCAAACGAAAAAAAGAAGAAAGGATACCTGGAAGAATACAATGGATGATTGCAGAAAGCTTGTCTATGAAAAAATCACAAGTTGGAACCTATCAGAAAGTTTCCTCAAAAGCCTCTGATGCAGTTAAAGAAAAGTTGAGAAGAGAAGAAATTAGTGTTGAATCCGCAGCGTTGCTGGCTGACCTTCCGCAAGATAAGCAGGATGAATTTATTGCTGACAGTAAAAATTATCGAAAACAGGATATAGAGGATTTTAAAAATTTACAGACTGCAGTAATGAATGTTAGTGAGAAACAGTTGAAATTTGGTGAAGCTGGAAAATTTGTTGAAGAAGAAATATCTGCAGAACTTTTACCGAAAAGACATATAGGGGATATTGTAAAGGATCTTTATAAAACCCTGGAAGAACTGGAGGTTAAAATCAGCATGATTGAATTTAAAGATGAGCTTATATTACTTCGGGAAATCAAAAAGGAATGTGATACTTTGTCAGATATGCTTGGAGTTCAATAAATATGTACCAGTCACTGGTACATTTGGAGGAGACGATGAAAATACTACGAAGATATGTTCAAAAATATGAACTGAAGCAGATACTGGACAGACAACTATATAGAAAATTTATGATGACTGATATGTCTTATTGCATAAAAATATTTATGCAAAATACAGGTGTTTTGGCAATAATCATCTTTCTTGAAAAGATAAATTTCGTTACAGAAGAAATTCAGTATATACTTCTCATTATAAATTTTATTTTTCTGATTGTTCAAATCATAAGATGGTGGATATTTTTCAATGGCTGTGAAAATTATTTAGTTGAATATGAAGTGTTGAAGATATTTAAAAAAGCTTATGAGGGAAACATTTCGAAAAATATCTCATCATTTAATGATCAATATCAATATGTTCAAATAGTGATTGATGAAAAAAGTTATAGCATTTCTCTAAATGAAGACCATTATAAAAAAGTGAGACTTGAAAAACAAATAATCCTGTTCAGATCATATGAAACAGAAGGGGGAAAATTGATAGAGTATTATGAATTAGGAAGAAGATATTAATGTAAGGGAAGGAGTGAAAATTGTGATAAATTACATTTTATTAGAGGGAATCATTAAAGATGATCCACAATTGGTAAAGATAGACAAATATTCAAAGATTCAATTTCGACTGGATTTTACATTTTACAGTAATAAAAAAGGTTATATAAACTGTTCTATATGGAATGAGAAAGCAGGAGAACTAGCATATCTGGAAAAAGGAATGAAGATAGTAGCTACAGGAAATCTTGTCCCCCTGGAATGGAGTAACAAAAAAACAGGGCTTAAAAGTCATGGACTTGAGTTTAGGATAACAGATGTTAGAAAAATTATTTAAACTTCTGTATAAAGCCTACAGAATGATGTTGTTTTTAATAATGATTTATTTTATAAATAAGAACCAGTTTGATGTGTTTGTAGTTGTATTTGGAGCCTTGATTCTGGTAGAAGGGGGGATTAAATGGTACAGGTAATAATTGGAGTGATTTTATCGATATACATCATTTACCTTATTGAACTTCCGGTACATAAAAGAAACGTATTTTATAAAGTAGCATGTCTATCGAAAAAAAAGAGAGATATGCTAGGTGTTAAAAAACTAAAAAAAGAAAAGGACCTTATGTTCATAGAATGGACTTACGAATGGAAAGGAAAAAAAATCAGAGTTTCAAAGAGAAGGTTTTCTTTTACAAGCAAGACAGTTTCCTGCAATCAGCCTGCATCAATAGAATTGTACTTAGAATACCTTTCTATAAAATACCACATAGGATTTTTACTTAGATCTAAGGCAGCACAAAGTATACTTTTTCTTAGGAGAAGGACAGAATGAATGAGTATGAGAAACTATTTTACTGCAAATCGGTCTTAAATGAAATGAAAAGATGTCAGAAAAAAACAAATGAAAGTTTGTTTGAACTCTCTGATTTTGATTTAACAAAAATGAATTTATCAAATAAAGCCTTCTCCACTTTTTCAATTAAGAAAATGAAAGAAATTATGCTGCTGTTGGATTCCATGCAGACATCGTGGATTGAAGATATGGGGGAAAGTCCATCATATAGAGATATGACTTGGGAAACAACAGTAAGAATAAATGAAATTATTAGGAAGGGGTGACAGGATGCAATCACTGGAATCAATGCTGGATGAGAAGAAAACAGTAAAAGAAGTACAATTACATTTGAAAGTGTTTGAAAGACTAAGAACCAGAATACAGATAGAAGATACCATCTTGAGAAAACGGGCAGATAATAATCAAGGAACTGCTAATAATAGAGATCATACAATTGATAGAAATATCCAGACAATCTCTAAAATTGACAAAAAAAACGATGAAATTGATAGATACCAAGAATGGTTTTTAATAAAGTTTAATGAATTACGTGACTTTGATAGATCCATATTATTAAGCAGATATCTTTACCAGTTGGATATTGAAGATATGTGTGAAAAATATGGACTGGGCGAAAAGAAAGTAAAGGAAAAATTAAGAAATGCAGAAATCAATTTAGCATATTTATTAGAATGTGTGTATTTTCGAAAACAAAGGTAAGCAGCAATGAATATTAAGGTATTACTAATTTTATACTCTGTCGAATTTATGATATATGTAGTCTTGGTTGCTGGATTTAAGTATGGTCTTGGGAAAGATGATTTGATACTTTATGAGATGGATGAATTAAAATGTGACTGGGAATGTTATAAGAAGAAACAAGAAGAGAAAAAAGCAGGTCTAATTGGTATTACTTTAGAAAAGTTTAAGTTATTCCTACAATTAATGAGATTGATTTTTCATATTGTAATGGAGTTATTTTTGTGGATATGTCCATATCATCTAATATTACAAACTCTTTATTTTTTCTTTCTTGCTCTTGCTATATTGAAAGATGGAATGTAATATCTTCGCTTGAATTTATGAATTATAGTGATTATAGAAGGCAGATAGTCATTATTTATTAGATGTGATTTGAATAGGAGAAGATAGACTTGGTTTATGATGTTGCTTATTTTTTAAAAGATTTTATATATATAGTTTCTCCAATAATTCTATTCTTATTATTAATATTACAAATAACTACGAACTTTGGTGACCATACTTATATAGATTTAATATTAAAGATAACCACATTTATTCTTTTTAGCATAATGACTGCTATACTTTTTCTCTTTGTTTTTTGGATTGTTTTGCTTGTTGGTGCCTTGATTTAAAAAAGATAAATCTATTCTCAACTAGATAAAGTGAAATATATGCTAACACTACAAGTAAAGCGGAACAAATTGATCCAATTAATGCTTGCTCTGTATAAGAATATAACTTTAGGTATATCTTAATAAGTTGGAAAGTTATAAAGACTGTAATAGAAACAGCTAATGTAAACATTAGGGAATAGATTTTTTTGGCTTTCTTTAGACTGGACAAATCTAATTTAATAAGGATTTTATTATAATCCTCCTCCACTACGTAAATTAGAAATTGAAGCTTCTTTTTAAAATGTTTATCATTTATATCTTTGCTCTGACAGTTATATATAACGTTTAGTATTTGAAGACAATTTGGAGAAATAAAGTAATGAATCTTCTTCGAATTTATAATTTCTTTGCAAAATTGAATAACAAAATGTAAAGAATCTTTTAGTTCTTTGCGATTTCCTAACTGATCTTTAACTAAACCAGTATAGAGATAAGAATAGATTTCTAGTTTTCTTTTATAGATGTTAAGATCATAGTCATTCAATGTAAAAAGCTTTTTTGTTTTAATTTGTAAGTATATGCAGATGGTGGAACTAATTAAAGTAGAAAAAATAACTAAAAGTAAATTATCAATTAAATTCATAAAAAACCTCACTTAATTAAGTGAATTATAACATAGGAGTTGGTTTGTATGATGAACAAGATACAGGAAAATGTGAATTATTTACGGATTGTACACAATTTATCTAGGAGACAGTTTGCAAATATGGTACATGTTCCATATACAGTTATTGAGCGAATAGAAAAAGGAATTACAAAAGATCCACAAATTTCTACTGTTCAAAAAATTGCAGAATGTTTTCATTTGTTGCTAGATGATCTTGTGTATAAAGATTTATATAGTGTAGAAAGTAGCGAGGAAAGATATGATGCAAAATAAAAGAGTATGATAAGCTGCCAAAAAGTGGCCAATTTGAGCATGCAGAATGATGTCAAAAAAATTGTCCAAAAAAGTGGTCAATTTAAGCATGCAAAATGATGTCAAAAAATTGTCCAAAAAAGTGGCCAATTTGAGCATGCAAAATGATGTCAAAAAATTGCCCAAAAAAGTGGCCAATTTGAGCATGCAAAATGATGTCAAAAAATTGTCCAAAAAAGTGGCCAATTTGAGCATGCAAATGGTGTCAAAAAATTGCCCAAAAAAGTGGCCAATTTGAGCATGCAAAATGGTGTCAAAAATTTGCCTTTATTTTGCCATTTCAAATATGCTAAAATAGTATCATGGGATGAATAGGTGAAAAAATGAATAAAATAAAATTAATATTTCTTGTTAGTGTATGTTTTGTTCTGATTTTTCTCGGAGTTATGAGCAATTTGGATGGTTTTCAAAAATCACATTCAAAATCAGCAGAAATCTCTAAAAAAGAAGAAATCCCAATTCAAGAACCTAAGTTGGAGTTAATTCAAGATGAGATAAATATTGAAAGAGGAACAGAAGTAGATCTGATTGATTATATTTCAATTGCTGAAGATGAATATGGTTACAACATGAAGTACGAAGTGGAATGTCCAAAAATCAATACTGATGTAACTGGTAAATATCAGATCATGTATACCTTGAAACTCAAAGACGAAAAGGAAATAAAAAAAACATTGATCTTAAATATACACTAATGTACCAGTCACTGGTACATTTATTTTAAATGGAGGAAAATAAGATGATGTCAAAGAAGGGCTTGATTGAACAGTTATCTGAAATAACTGGATTAAACCAAAAAGAAACAGAAAAAGTGATTGAAGGATTGGTGCAGATAGTACAAGATGAGTTAGCAGAAAATGGAGACTGTAAGATCTCTGGTCTTGGGAAATTTGCAATATGTAATCGTCCAGAGCGTATGGGAGTTAATCCAGCAGCAAAGGAGAAAATGACTATTTCTGCTTCTAAAAGTGTTAAATTTAAACCTTGTAAAAAATTAAAAGAGAAAATTAAGTGATATGAATGAAATGATGATGGAGATTATTTCCAATGTATTAGACGCATTAGCTATTATTGTGGGTTTTGTTACGATATTTATCGTTAATATGTTGGAAAGGAAAAGAGAAAAAGCTATGTTAAGAAAAGAACTAAAAGATAAACAATTATTAGATGATTGGAGCAATTGCAGTGAAATAGTGAAAATTATAGCAAACGACTTTTCGTTTTTTATGGAAAAAACGCGTTTAATAGTTTCTGATAAAGAACTGGTTGTTAAAAGTAGTACGACTTATAAGATAGAGATATTAAAAATGCAACATGATTTGAATGAGAAACTTTTAAAATTCCATGAATTGATTGAAAGAATAGAATTTAGCAACAATAGTGACTATAATATTTTTCAGGACTTTTATTCTTATACTTTTAATGAAGTGGACAATAGATATAAACAAGTTATGATATGTATTGATAAGATAGTTAGTAAGGAAAATGATATTATTGATATTAAAGAGTTTTCAGGAGACAGTAAATTGTTGGGACTTGCTATCAAGACAGCAAATGAAAATTATAGAATCCAGTTAAACAAAAAAGATTCTTAAAGGAGGAGAAATCAATGAAAAAACTATTGAGTATGATTGTTGCAGCAGCACTATTGATAACAGGCTGTGCAAAAGAGTTGAAAGTGAAAACAGCAGAAAATCTAAAAGTTGAATATGGAGAAAATTTGGATAATGCTAAATTATTCAACGCAAAAGAGTCTGATGAAAATGTAAAAGTAGGAAAAGTTGAAGGATTCGATGCTAAAAAAATGGGAGAGCAGGAAATAATTGTAACATTTACAGATGGAAATAAAGACAAAGAAGAGAAACTGAAGATTACTGTTGAAGATACTAAAAAACCAGTGATTGAGTTAAAAAAAGAATCCGTTGGTATAACTGCTGGAGATAAATTGGAATTAAAGGATAATATCAAATCAGTTAAAGATCCGGTTGATGGAGATTTAAAATATAGTGATAAAACTGTAGAAAAAGATGGATACTATATCGATAAAGGTAAGCTGGATACGAAGAAAGCAGGTACTTATGAAGTTAAAGTCATTGCTGTTGATGTAAATGGAAATAAGACAGATAAAACATTTAAAGTAACAGTTAAGAAGAAAGAAACAGCAAAGAAACCATCTACAAGCAATAATACAGGAAATAGTAACACATCTAATAACTCATCTAATAATGGAGGTTCTTCTAGCAGTAAGCCAAGCAATTCTGGAACCAGTGGTTCAAATGCTGGTTCATCAAGTGGAGGTTCAAATAACTCAAGTAATAGCAACGGTGGTTCATCAAATAATGGTGGAGGTCAGAAGCCTGTAAATCCTGCACCACATCAGCATTCTATAACTGTTACTGGCTATCCAGATGTTATATATAGTAATGTTTTTATCCCAGAGAGCGAATTGGATAGTTGGGCTGATGAATTTCTGAGTAAAAAAGCTCAAGAGGGTTGGGCAGGAGCTCGTTATTCTGCTGCACAATGTTCTTGTGGTCTATGGAGCGTTTATTTTTTTGATGTAACATATGATGAATGATTTATTTAGGCAAGATTGAATAAATCATAAAAGGAGAGGACGGAAATCCTCTCCTTTTGCTTTGGCATCTCTGCCACTTTATCTCACACAGATATTATATCACACTTCAAATGAAATGATACAGTTTCTGATTATAAAATATCCAGAAATATAAAAAACAGGAAATATGTGTTGTTATTGTATTACATTTGTCATACAATATAGGTGAGAGAGGTGATATACTATGTTATCGATCAGATTAAATCCACAGGCTGAAAAAGAACTTAAAGAAATCGCTAAATTTGAAGGTGTTAGTGTATCTGACTATGTTCGTAAAATTATCAATGAGAAACTGGAAGATATGTATGATATGAAGTTAGCAGAGGAAGCACATATGGAATATATCGATGATCCTCAAACGTTTTCACATGATGAAGTTGGAAAGATGTTGGGTATTAAATAATGTATCAGGTTCATTATTCAAAGAAAGCATTTAAGCAGCTCGAAAAATTAGATCTACCAACAAGGAAAAAGATTTATTCTTGGATAAGTAAAAATCTTGTTGGCTGTTCAGATCCATACAGAGTTCCAAACTTTAAAGAGTTGAAAGGCGATAAGAGAGGGTATATTCGATATCGTGTAGGAACATATAGGATTATTTGTGAGGTAATCAATAATGAGTTAACTATT
>Bissell_p1__coassemble_1645_pt1 | contig 11010 bp, 10 predicted proteins | sample Bissell_p1__metabat2_high_PE_013 | metagenome-assembled genome bin Bissell_p1 | reverse complement strand
ACTGGTTGGCTGCAGTTGCGCCTCCCCATAAAAATCCTTCTTTAAATGCCATAATCTTTTTCCTCCTTTTTTAAACCAAAGAAAGGTTCAATTCGTAGAATACACCCGAATTAAACCTTTATCATATGAAATTAGTTTAAGCAGCTGATAATATCATCTCCTGCTTTCACAGTTCCTGATGCCATTTCTACTACATCTAAATAATCTGCTGTATTTGTAACAATTACAGGTGTAATCATAGAATATCCTTCTGCTTTGATAGCCTCTACATCACAAGTTACAAGAACATCACCTTTTTTAACTTTATCACCTTGTTTTACATGTGCTTCAAAATATTTTCCATCTAATTTAACTGTATCCATTCCCAAGTGAATCAAGATTTCTGCGCCATTATCACTCACTAGTCCAATTGCATGTTTTGTAGGGAATAACGTCATAACGGTTCCATCTACTGGAGATACAACTTTTCCATCTGCAGGATCGATTGCGACCCCATTTCCTAATAAACCTTGAGCAAATGCATCATCTTTTGCTTCTGATAAAGGAAGTACATTTCCATTTATTGGGCTGCAGATAACTTCTCTTCCTTTCACAAGTTTTTCTTCTTTATTTTCGATAACTGCTTCTTTTTTGTCTTTGTATGTTACAAATGCAATGATAAATCCAATAACGATAGCAGCTACCGCAACAATAACAGCTGAAATAATACTTCCACTTCCATTTGCAGGATCAATCATTGCAGGAAGTGCAAATACACCCATTCCACCCATCGTAAACTGAGAAACACCAAGCAATACAGATAAACCGCCGATGACACCTGCGCCAACACAAGTTAAGATAAACTGTTTTCCATTTGGAAGAGTTACCCCATAAATAGCAGGTTCTGTAACACCAAAGATACCAGAAATCCAAGCAGGCAATGCGATTGTTTTTAATTTTTTATTTTTAGATTTTAACCAAATCGCAAATACTGCACCTGTCTGCACAAAAGATGGAAAAGCAACTACTGCCATCAAAGGCTGAGGTTCTCCAGCCATTAACCCCATCATCATTGGTAAAACAACAAGTACATGACATCCTACCATGACAAGCAATTGCCATAAGAAACCAAGTAAAATACCTGCAACGATTGGACTAAATCCATATGCTCCCTGAATAACGTTGTTAATGATCGCACCTACTTCATTTGCTGCAGGACCAATTAAACAAAATCCTACTGGAACACAAACAAATAATACAACGGCAGGAACTACGAATGTTTTTACTACATCCGGTACTACTTTATTTAACCATTTTTCCATTGGTACTGCAATAAATGACATTACCAAAATTGGAAGCATTGTACTTGTATAAGTCGCATTTACGTTAAATCCTAAAACGTTTAGATTTACACCTTGTAATGCTGGATAACAAAGTGCAGCTCCAAGTGTCATACCTAGATATGGATTTCCTCCTAATTTCTTAAATGCGTTAAATCCTAAAATAATAGGGAAGAACCAAAACATTGCATCGGCTGCACCTGCCAAAATCTGTCCAAGACCAGATGCTGCAGGAATAAGACCAGCCATATCTAAAATTATATTTACACCTTTTAAAATACCACTTGCACAAAGAATTCCAATAGATGGCATAAAAATTCCTGAAATGATATCCAATGCAGCTTCAGAGAATTTACGTTTTACTTTTTCTCCACTGCCTTCTCCACCACTAATTCCAGCAACTTCACATACATCTTTGAATACATCTGGAACATGATTTCCAATAACAACCTGATATTGTCCTGCTGTCTGCATAACAGTAACAACACCATCCATGTTTTTCAAAACATCTGTATTTGCTTTCCCTTCATCTTTTAACTGAAAACGTAGACGTGTAACACAATGTGTTAAACTTAACACATTTTCTTTACCTCCGACATTTTTAATAATGTCTTTTGCTAATTGTTCATACTTACCCATGTTAACTCCTCCTATTAGGTAATCAAGTGTGTTTTTGACAAAAGAAAAACCTATCTACAACAAAAAGAATGTAATTTCATCTTTTCTGTTATAAATAGGTTTAGCTTGTACTTAAACAATCACTATCCGTTTTTCACGTTTTTATTATATCAATTATTTTAATTTTGTCAACGCTTTCATGCGTTTTTTTGTTTATAAAATTTTGAAGCCAATACCATTTTAACTTTAACTCAACTTGCAAAGCTAAAAAACACCCTCTTTCACATGGATTCAGGTGTATATTTCCTCAATTCTTTATTCTATTTATTATCTCTATTTATAATCTTCATCATTTCTGCTGTAACTGCATAATCGTTATTATTTCCAATGATGTGATTTGCACTTTCTTTTGCTTTTTCTGCTGCATTTTCCATTGCATAGGAATGTGGAAAACTAGCCAACATTGTGACATCATTGCCACTATCCCCAAATACTGCCACTTCTTCCTTCTTTATTCCAAGCAATTCACTCAAATACAACAAAGCCGTGCCTTTATCCGCTTCTTTTCTTGTTATTTCAATCGACATGCCATCATAAGCAATATGGAACATATCTTTCCCAAACAAATGAAACAATCGCTCTCTAATTATCTTTTCTATGGAATCATCACAGCACATAAAATCAATCTTATAAATCTTATTTGAAGCAATTTCCTCACTACTTGCATTAAAAATATTTTTTGAAAAAAACGTACATGCAATTTCTTCATAATTTATCGCTTGTTTAAATTTATCTGGTATGTTCTCTAGTACATACGCTTCAAAAGATTCTTTATCCTGTTGAACCCATTTATCTCGCATTCCAAGAAATTCCAAAGGATAGTTAGCGAATTCTTCACAAATGGCTTTTGTAACTTCATATGAAAAAGGATAGCTTTTCAAAAGATTATGCTTTTGATCTAATATGATGGCACCATTCATGGAAACGACATACGCAGGCAATCTCCACAAATATTCTTCCATTTCAATTTCACGTAAATTTCTTCCTGTCGCAAAACACATCAAATAATTCTTATCGATCATTTGTTTTAAAGTATTATAAATCTTCTCATCACAACCTGGCTGTTTACTTAACAACAAAGTTCCATCAAGATCTGTCGCAAACAATTTTATCATCATTTATTTCCAGCCTTTATTACAACGTACCCTCTAGGATTTTAGAAATAAAGTTACCTACACCATCATGATTATTATCTTCTGTAATATAATTCGCTGCACTCTTCGTTTTTTCACTACCATTTGCCATAACAACACCCATCGCAGCATTTTTTACCATATCATAATCATTATCCGCATCCCCAAAAACACAAAGTTCATCCAAAGATAAATCATGCATTTTTAATGCTTCTATTAATCCATTTGTTTTTGTAACTCTAGAATCCATGTATTCATATAGAACACTTGCTGTTTTTAAAGAAGCAGATTTGTAATTTTCATTATGGAACGTTTTACTTTTTTCTATTACTTTTTCCATATATCCTTCATCACAAACAATCATCACTTTTGATTTCGGTTCTTTTAAAAATTCTTTAAAATCTACAACCTTATAAGGTACCTTATCAAAATAAGATAGCATTTGAATATATTTATCATCTTTAGGAGCGTATAAAATTCCTTCATAAGGTATCGCAAAATTCAAATCCATTCCTTCATAATGATTTATAATGTCCTGAATCAGTGCTCCATCTAATGGATAATTTGATTTATCGATTCCTAAAATATAATCATAAATTTCTGCACCGCCAGTACCTACGATAATGTCTACTATATTGTTTACTCCCCATGTTTCTAACAAGGTTTTTACACTATCTACATCTCTTCCTGTACATAGACCAAACAAGATTCCCTGTTCTTTTGCTTTTTTTATCATTTCTATCGTAAATGGAGAAACATACCCTTCATCATTCAATAAAGTTCCATCTACATCACACATAATTGCTTTTATCACCATAAGCTATCTTCTCCTCATTTATCGTATTACTTCTTTTAATGTAAAGTGATGATCGTTATATTCATACACAAAAACACAACAGTTCGTAAAACCCTTTTTTAATTCTTCGCTAGGATCTTGTACACCTCGAAGAAAGTTAAAACAAGCACCTCCATGAGAAACCGCCAATACACTTTGATGATCTTCTTTTTCCATGATTTCTGTTAATGTTTTCATCATTCTATCTTTTACATCATCACTGGATTCCCCTCCAAACTGCAAATAGTATGTTTTACACCCTTCAGGATCATCGCAATTCAAACGTTCACTTTCTCCTTCTAATTCTCCATAAAACATTTCTTTTAATCCTTTTAAACGAGTATATTGCATATCGGTAACGATTTCTAAGGTATCACTGCAACGCTCACTTGTAGAACAATAGGCATGGTCAAAAGATATGCCATGTTCTTTAAAATATTCGGATACTTTCTTTGCCTGTTCTTTTCCCTGCTGAGTGAGTGGGGAATCACACCATCCCTGAATCTTTTTCTGTACATTAAACATTGTTTGTGCATGTCTCATCAAATATAAAGTTTTACTCATTCTTTTTACTCCTTACTTCATACACTTCTCCTGGTGCCAGTATTTTTACTCTGTTTGGATTTACAACATGGTCAAGAATATTTTGTGGATTTCCATTAAAGGGCGTCATGTCTGGTGCATCCACGCATCCCCAATGGATACAAATTAAATCACTATTAGGATATGTATTTGCCAATTGTATCGCACCTTTTAACGTAATATGCCAATCATTATCCGCAAAATCAAATAAAATAACATCTGGAGCTGACATATGCAAATGCTCTTCTAAAAGACGTGAATCCCCCGGCAGCCAAATCGTCCCATCTTCTGTTTCCATCCAATAACCGCAATACTCTTCTTTTTTCCATTCTCTATACTGATACTTTTTCACATCATTTTGCCAGTTATGCCATGCTGGTGTTAGTTTGAAAGTTATGTTTCCTATTTGAAACGTATCGTGTATTCCATGTCCAATTCCATTGATTTGCAATTCCTTTTCCATCTGCTGTGCAACATAGTATGGTGCATGAAACTCCTTGCATTTCTCCTTTAGTTTACGACAAGTCACACGACTGAAATGATCATTATCAATATGGGTAACTAAAACAGCATCTAAAAAGGGAACACTTTCTGGAAGCATTGGCATTTCAATTAAAAGCGGCATATCAAACCCCTCCAGCAATGGATCGATCATAACATTGGTACCCTTGCTGTTTATCATAATACCGGCATTTCCCAACCACCTGATTTGTGTACCTTCTATCTTATCAAATGCTTTTTTATCAATCAATTGTGTCTTCCCTGCTACTGCCTGTCCTTTTTCATTTATTTTAAATTTCATATATAGCTACCTCCTGCTTTTCCTTTTAAATTATGAACGTTCATTCTTATATACAACTCTTGCGATATGTATTGTTAAATATAACGTTTCTTCCTGTGATAAATCATATGCATAATTTGTTTTTAAAAATTGTTTGATTTTGAGGCAGCATGCATATGCATTTTTATATTTTATTTTAATTAGATCCAGCAAATCATCACTTTGTTCATCCTGATAACTGCTTTTTGTAATCAAACGATGTGCAAAAAACTTTAAATGTGTTATAAAACGATAAAAATATACGGAATCTTCATCAAAATCTATATGGAAGAAATACTTCACGATATTCAAAATTTCCTGCATGACCTTTGTAACTTCATAAATCGTTTCCAGCTTCTCATCCATTTCTGCATTTACGATATGAAGGGCAATAAAGCCTGCTTCATCCTCATTTAACTGTACATTCAGTTTTTCTTTGATCATTTCCAATCCATGTTTTCCTATTTCAAATTCATCTTTATAAAATTTCTTAATATCCCACAACAATACATTCTTTACGTCTACTCCTTCTTCATGACGCAGAATTGCGGTAGAAATATGATCACATAAAGAGAGATAAATGCTATCATTAAGTTTCTTTCCAAGCTTAAGTTTTACATATTTGATAATATCATCACTGATTTTCATATGTTCCACAGGGATTTCTGCAGCAAGTTCCTGAAATTTAGAAGAAACTTCATCAGATAACGTATAAACCTTGTCTATCAATTCATCCTCAATATGTTCTCCCACTTTTTTCTTAAATGCAATTCCTTTCCCCATGGCAATGATTTCTTTATCATGCTCATTTTTGCTAACAATGACATTATTATTTAAAATTTTGTAAATTTCCATATTCCTTCTCCTATAAATAAAAAACACCTATCTGCAACAAAAAAGAACTCTCTCAATTCTATCTGTGCAAACAGGTTTAGCTTGTACTTAAACAATCACTATCCAACTCTTTTACATTATAACAAGAATCAAATGATTGTCAACGCTTTCAAATGATTTTCTATAAAAAGACTGTAGCTATCCACTACAATCTTCTTTTACATTTTGAAAAGAAACAGAGATTAAAATAAGTTATGATTTTTACTACTCTACAGATTCATTTTCTTGTCCTGCATTTCTCTAAGAACATTATAAATTTTCTTTAGGAAAAAAACGATATCTACCAAGCACAAAACAGCAACAATTAATAGAATGTACATAATCATATAGTTCCTCCTCTCCCTTGCGATTCTGTAAACCATTGCTTTTCTCTAAATAAATACTAGCATATACGATTTGATAAAACAATAACAGTTACAAATGGAAGTGTATATACCTTTTATCAATTATTTTATTCTATTCTATTAGAAGGTATTTTGTTATAATTACATGGTATGGGGTGATGAGTATATGATAAAACTTTTCGCATCTGATTTAGATGGAACTTTACTTAATGAACTTCATGAATCTGATGAAGTTATATTTAATTCAATACAGCAGGTATTAAATAAGAATCTTTATTTTACAATTGCGACTGGAAGAGATTTAAATGGCAGTCTTAGAAATACTGGATTTGAGACTTTACCTATATATAAGATTTGTATGAATGGAGCATTTATCGCTGCACCAAACAAAGAAATTCTCTATAAGAAAGAAATAGACAAAGCTTTTTTGAAAGAAATACTTACACAATTTCCTAATATCCATTTTGATTGTATTTCTATAGATCATACATATGTTCAAGGAACAAAGAAGGAATATATACAGCATTTTTATTCTTCAAACATCTGGAAAAATCTTCATTTCTCAAAGGAAATTTTAGAAGGTTTCATTTCTTCTCATAAATTCGAATGTTCCCTAGAAGAAATATTATCAAAAGATATTTTGAAATTGAATTGTCGTGTACATGATGAAGAAACAAGAATTCGTCTTGATAATTTTTTAGAAAATCATAAGGATTGTGTTACAAATGCACCTTTTGAAAAAGGTGCTTATGAAATCACAGACATTTCTGTAAATAAAGGAAATGCAGTTAAAACTTTAGCTGATTATTTAAATATCAACACAAAAGAAGTTGCTGTTTATGGAGATGGAGGCAATGACTTGGAAATGTTACAAATGTTTGAACACTCTTACGCAACTGAAAATGCGTGTGAAGAAGCTAAGCAATATGCAAAAGAAATTATTGGACACTGTAAAGACCACGCGGTTCCTTTACATATCATAAAAACGTTATCTAACTGTTAAGAAATAAAGAAAAAAATTATTTCCCAGGTAATATTACAAAAACCTCGCAAATCGCGAGGCTTCTTTTCTTTATGGCGCACCCGACAGGGGTCGAACCTGCAACCGTCAGAATCGGAATCTGATACTCTATCCAATTGAGCTACGGGCACTTAACGATAATGATTATACCATAACCCCATGTAAGATTCCACATTCTCATTTAAAATCACTATATGCTATTTATTCTCTTTTTCCAGTTTCAGTAAAAACTCTTTCTTATCCAATCCACCAGCATAACCAACTAACTTATGATTGGTACCAATAACTCTGTGACAAGGTATAAGAATTCCAATCGGATTTTTATTATTTGCCATACCTACCGCTCTGCATGCCCTCTCATTTCCAATTTGTATCGCAATCTCCTTATAAGAGCGAGTTTCTCCATAAGCAATGCTGCATAACGCTTTCCATACTTTTTTCTGAAATGCAGTTCCTTCCACTTTTAATGGGAGATCAAATACCTTTCGTTTCCCGCTTAAATATTCCTCCAGCTGTTGGATAGCATCCACACACAACTTATCCTTATTTTCTTTTTGTTTTTCAGATACAAAACCACAGCGAACAATCGCAGTTCCATCACTGATTACTTCAATAAGACCAGCTTCACTTTCCACATACCCAACATACATAGGATCATACCCCTAATCTTTCTTCTACCTGTTTTAAGAAATATTGCAGGTATTCTTTATTCATTCGATAATACAAGCGATTTTGTTTCTTTTCAAAAATAACAAAACGTGCATTAATTAAAGCCTGCATATGATAAGAAATCGTAGGTGTAGATAAATGCAGTTTTTCTGCCAGCTGTGCTCCATAAGACGTTTCTTTCCCAAGCAGCTGCAGGATTTCAAACTTGCTGGTATCTCCTAATACTTTTAATCCAAAAAACAATTCTTCTTTGCTAATTTGCTGAATTTCTATAAGTTTATTCACCATGCCCACACCATAACGTATGATGATGTCTTTTGGCTTGCAGTCAATAAACGAAATACTTAAGATCTTTCCAACAGATGGATATATATATTCTCCTTCTGCTTCTATGTGAAAATCAAATTTTGTACATAGATAGGAATACAAATCTTTTCCTTCATATAGTGCAGCGATTTCTTCTTCATAGCGTTTTCCATAATACGCATAGATATCTTTATAATGTTCAAATAGTGGATATAGTTCCTGTATAATTTCACATAAATGTTCAACATACTTTTCCACATTCGTATGAATTTTCCATACATTCCATTTTACTGCATCTGTGTATGGTATATGATCAATTTCATTTAATAACTCTCCATCATGCGAAATTTGTTCTTTCATTTCTAAATGTGTAGATAATAAAACATCTAAAAATGCTTTTGGATTTTCTTTTGCGTTTTTTCGCATGGAAGCCAACTGTTTATCCAGTGTTTCTTCCTTGTAATCACAATACGCATAGCATAACAAAGATGAAAGTGTAAGATCATCTTCTTCCTGCAGAAATTGAAACAAGTATTCATCTTCCTGAAACTTTTCTTTAAATGTTTCGCCCACTTCTTTCATCATCATTAGCAAGCGATCAATCATCGCATATTCTTCTTCGCCTTTCGCATTCTGTCTTAACTTTTCAAAGTTCTTAGGCGCATTGTAGTATTTTTCTATAAATGAGATAACCTCATCTGCCATACAAAAGTGATGCTTATAAACTGCCATATCTATACCCCCTAAATTTCATCCATTTTTTTTATACGAAACATGTAGATAAACAGAAGAATAAATATTATTCCAAACACAAAGAAGATAGGAAGAATATCTGTTATCTTGCTGATAGCACCTACTACAAATGATACCACAGGCATAAATGCACATGCAACAGCGCTAAAAATAGCACTCGCCCTTGCAAGATATTCCTTTTCTACATGCATCATAAAACTGCTGGACGCAAGTACGTTTCCACAACCGGCCGTAATTCCAAGAAGAAAACTGCTACCTAGCAACCCTATCCAAATCCACATCCTATTTTCTACATAAGGTAAAGCTGCAAGTATGATATTATAACCACCTAAAATAACTCCGATGGATAAAAGCATCCATTTATTGGAGATTTTCTCATGAAGATATGGATAAAGGAAGGCACCGATAATTCCTCCACAGGAAATACTAACAGATAATCCAGATAAAAGTATTGCAGATCCATTTAAAGCACCTTGTACATAGGCAGCTTCAAAACTGTTTAAAGGAACCAATCCAACATTTAACAGTGATGCCGTTATCGCAATAATCAATACAACTCGTTTTCTCATCATATAGTGCAGACCTTCCTTCATCTGTATCATTGTGGATTTTATATGCTGCTTAATGGGTACATTATCTGCAACATTGCTTTCTGTAAGATGAATTCGAGAAATCATAAGTGCACAGATAAGAAACGCTAAAAGATCACAAAACAAAGTTCCTTTTACACCAACACCTGCGATGATAACCCCTGCCAAACCAGTTCCAATCAGTTCACATGTTCTGGAAGTTGACTGGTTTAAAGATACACCCTGCTCATACATGTCTTGTGGCAATGTATCCGCAAGAAAACATGTTCCAGCTGGCATACGAAATGCTTCAAATAAATTATTAAGAAAGGTAACAAACAACAAGAATACTGGATTCAACATATCACACATATATAAAAACAATACAAACGTTGTTAAGACAAATCTGGCACTGTCACATAATACAATAATTTTCTTTTTCGATATGCGTTCAATCATTGCACCAGCAAATGGCTGCAGTATAATCGTAGGAAGCATATTTACCCCAAAGACGATTGCTGTATAAAGTGTAGATTTTGTTAAACCATACATCATCCAGCTAAAACCAATCATATCAATGGAATCCCCCAGTCTTCCAATCATTCCCGCTATCAAATTCCATCGATATGCTTTTAACTTCCATACATCACGATACCCTATTTTCATTCTATCACCTCATTTTATGTTTATAAAACATCTTGTTTTATAATTATATTATATAGATATTTCATAAATATACAACAATAAATTTTATTTTTATCTAATATATTATTTGATAAAAATAAAATAAGTACAAATACGAATACAATTACTCTACATTTTATCCCGTAAAATAGATACATCTTTCCCCTGTATAGTGATATAATCCCTTCGTTGCCAATCTCCAACCAGCAGGAAGGAGGTGATTTCCTGTGGAGATACTATTTTCTTTTTTTCCTCTGTCGCAGCAGGCATTGTTACATACTTTATCTGCAAATTTCTAGACAGAAAATAAAGGCAACAATAATAAAAAAGGAGTGTCGCTAGCACTCCTTTCAGATTGTTGACAAAGTGGTACTTATAAACAAGTATCGCTTTTCTTTTTTCT
>Bissell_p1__coassemble_1037_pt1 | contig 15390 bp, 6 predicted proteins | sample Bissell_p1__metabat2_high_PE_013 | metagenome-assembled genome bin Bissell_p1 | reverse complement strand
AAGCTGTGATTTTCGGAGAAACTATAATTTCTCTTACTCGTCACAGCCCCTTTTTTTGAGTAAAAGTAATGGTTTTTCTTTTTTTGAGTAAAAGTGTTGCCTTTTTAGATGGAATCATATATAATCCTAACGACAATTAAATTAGCAAACCTGTTGAAAAGCAGAGTACGCAAAGCTAAAGGGCCTTCATCCAATTCATGGGATATGGCAGCCAGTTGCACCAAGGATTCTTTTTTTATGCGTACTTTTTTTCATAAGTGCGCTTTTTTTATGTTTAGTAATACTTTGAAAGGAGAAACACAATGCGTAAATTTATAGTAAGTTTGCTTGCGGTATGTTTACTGATGAGTGCATTTGTACAACCAATTGGCAATATGCTTCATGCACAGGAAGTAAATGAAGAAACACAAGGAGAGGCTGTTTCTGCAAGTGGAAAAATAAAAGTAGAAATAATTTCTACGGAAACATTAGAAAAAGAAGAAAATTTTAAACTTCAATTAAGTAAGAATGGTTATGATTCAGAAAAAGCCATTTCATTAAAAGTAAATGAAGATGATAATTTGAATAGTGATGGAAGGGTTGAATTTTCTAATTTAGAAGATGGAAATTACACTTTGACAATTACTTCTGTTACAAATAAATATCAGGAATATAAACAGGATTTTGTTGTAGAGGGATTAGAATATGCCATTCAGCTATATGCTGGAGAGAAAGAAATTGATGAACAGCAGAAAGCTCATCCTGGAGTAATTCGTTATCGTACGTATGGAGATAAAGAGCTGGAAGATATACTACAAGAAATTGAAAAAAGAACGAATATTTCACATTATGATTTAAATAATGATAATGCAGTTGATTTAGTTGATTTACAGTTGTTCTCGACTTCTTATACTGCAAATCCGAAAGAAAATATTTTATCAACAATAGAAACAAGCATTCCTTCTTCTATTGTAAAACCAGAACATGCAGATAATGTAGAAGTTAAAAGCGGTTCTTTAGATCAATTGTTTAGTGAAGAAACACAAGAAAGTGTGCAGCTTGCAACAAAGGAACCAATTAGTGTAGAAAAGCCATTAGAAGTTTCTTTTACTTTAGGTAAAGACGATAAAACCGTTCCATTGGTGGGAGTAACGATTCAGCCAGGTGGCAGTGAAAATCAGATCAGTGGCGGAAGTATTCTTGTAGAAACACAAGATGGTGTGGAAGAAGAATATACAATTATTAGCGCAAAAGACAGAGCGGTTTTCGCAAGAACTGCAAAGACAGCAATTCTAAATGATGATGGTTCTATCAGTGTTGATTTTGGTGGACAGATTGCAGTTAAAAAAGTTACCATTAAAGTAACTTCTACGACTGCTCAAAGTGGAAACCTTGTAGAAATATCGAAAGTTGAATTTGTGAATGATATGGAAAATAAAATTCCTGAACCAGAATTAAATATACCATCTGCTTTACAGGCAAAAGCAGGTAATAAAGAATTTACGCTGAACTGGTCAAAAGAAAGTAACATCACTGGATATGAAGTAAGTGTGCGTACAGAAAGTGGAAAAGAAGATCCGCTTTATAAAACAACGAAAAATAGTATAACAATTTCACAGTACAACAATAACAAATTAAAGAATGGAGAAACGTATAAGGTAAAGGTTCGTTCTGTAAATGGTTCTTGGAAAAGCCCATTTAGTGAGGAAATAAGTGTTGTTCCTGTTACAGATAAAAAACCAGATGCACCTGATAATTTAGTCATAAAAGGTGCTTATAAAACATTGGAATTATCTTGGAAAAATATGGATGATACAGATTCTTATAATGTGTATTATAAGAAAGAAAGTGATGAGTCTTATCAGAAAATCAGTGGAATAACATCCAATTCTTATCAATTAACAAATCTAGAAGATCAAACAACATATCAGGTTTATGTAACAGGAGTAAACGAACTTGGTGAAGGTGAAAAATCATTAACAGCAAAAGCGACTACTAAGAGTCTAAAACCAGCAAATCTTCCTTTATACAAAGAAATAAATGCAAACAAAGGGGAAGGCAATGTAAGTGAACATGTTGTGTCTGCAACACATAGTCATGGGAATATGGTAGGAAGCAAATTAGATAATAGTTCTAAAAAAACTGCTCTAGGTTTATTTGACAATGATTTTTCTTCTTACTTGCAAGTAAATGACTGGGATAATGGAGGAAGTTATCCAGATAACAACAAAGGTGTGACTGTTACATTTGATGATACATATGAAATAGGAATGATTAGTTTTGCAGAAGTTGAGGATGTTGATGGCTGGTGGTACAGTGCATCGGATGTTCGTTACTGGGATGAAAATGGTAAAATTACCTCAGTGAATTCAACGATTACGCAGCTAAAATGTGAAAATGGAAGGTTTTACTATTTGATTAAATTAGAAAAACCTGTTCAAGCAAAGAAAATTAAGGTGGCTTTTGGTCATCCTTATGGAAATCAAAATCGAATCACAGTAGCGGAAATGAAGTTTCATAAGTGGGATTCATTAGAAACAGATATTACAAGCCTTTATGAAGATAATCTGCATTTACAATTAAAAGATACTGTAGATGAAGAAACTTTTACTGCTTTACAGACACGCTTGGATACCAAAGACCATGATGAGTATCACCCAGATAAAGCAATGTTACAGAAAGAATTAAATGCCGCAAAAGCTTTATTTGAAGACTCTGAAAATTTATATAAAGTAACCAATGTAAATACGAATATTACCGCACAGAAAGACAAACATCTTGGTATTACTGGTTTAAATGCATGGCAGCCTTTAGGTGTTAGTGCAAAAGCGGAAGATACAGTTATTATTTATGTTGGAAATGAAGGTAAGAAAAGCGGAGAAAATACAAGCTTACAATTAGTAGCTACACAGCAGCATGCAGAAAGCAGTAATCTTTCTAAGGTAGTTACAACCTTGAAAACGGGACGTAATGAAGTTATAATTCCAAAGCTAACATCTACCGATGTAGAGCGTGGTGGAGCATTGTATGTACAATATACAGGTAATAATCCGAAGGAAAAATTAGCGCTGCGTGTAATGGGTGGTACAGAAATTCCAGTATTGAATTTATATGGAATTACGGATGAAAAACAACGTCAGGAAAAAGTCAATGCATATATGGATGAAATAAAGGCACATGTTGCACAGTTGAAAACTTTGCATCGTAAACAAAAAGGTTTCTCTTTATTCTCTATTTTCCAGCGTTATGATGAAAAGACATCAATTGTGAATACAACAGACATTATGTTAGATCAGATGATGCTTTCTATACCAGCTTCTCAGGTACTTGCGGGAACAAATGGAGATGCAAATAAACTGGCTGTTTCTTTAAATGCAATGGATGATATGATGCTTTTGTTTTACCAGCAAAAAGGATTAACAAATACATTTAGTGAAAAAGATGTAGCGAATAAGTTACATGAGAAAAACTCTTTACCATCACAGCATTTAAATATTCGTTATATGAAAATGTTTGCAGGTGCATTTATGTATGCTGCAGGAAACCATATAGGTGTTGAATGGGATCAGACAACTGGCCTGGTAAACACAAGTGCAGTAACAGCAGATGAACAGGGAAAATGGCAAAGTGGAGAATACTTTGGCTGGGGAATCGCGCATGAAATTGGGCATAATATCAACCAGGGACAGTATGCAGTTGCCGAAGTTACAAACAACTATTTCTCTTTGATCGCACAGGCAAATGATAGAAATGATGGTGTACGTTTTGATTATGATGTTATCTATGATCATGTTACATCCAATGGGACAGGCAGAAGCAGTGATGTATTTACACAGTTAGCTATGTACTGGCAGCTTCATCTGGCATATGATCGTTATTATAACTATAAAATGTTTGATACTTATGGACAAATGTTTGACAATGTATTCTATGCACGAGTAGACAGCTTTGCCAGAGATACTTCCAAAGCACCTGCACCAAATAAGATTGCGTTAACACTAGGAAATAATCCAGATCAAAACTTTATGCGTTTGGCAAGTGCTGCGGCACAAAAAGATTTAAGTGAATTCTTTATGCGCTGGGGATTACTTCCTGATGAAACAACAAAAGCGTATATTGAACAGTTTGAAAAAGAAACTCGTGCTATCTATTATGTAAATGATGAAGCAAGAGCTTATGAGATGGAACATGAAAATGCGGAAAGTTTCTTAAATAAAAATGTAGTATCCGCAAATATAAAAGGACAAGACCGAAATAAAGTAAGCCTTGCATTAGATGTTCACAATGTGGATCAAGAATCATTACTAGGTTATGAAATCACAAGAGTCTTAATGGAAAATGGAAAGTCAAAAGAAGAAGTTGTTGGATTTACTACAGAAGATACATTTGAAGATACGATCAATTCGATTAGTAATCGCAGTGTTTCTTATAAGGTAACTGCAATTGATAAAATGTTGAACCGTTCTGTTTCCTTAACTACAAAAACAATCAAAGTAGAGGGGGATGGAAGTTATACAAAAGAAAACTGGAGCATTGAAACAAATATGACTTCAACACAGGATCAGGAAAATCCAGCAGATCAAAATGATCCATGTGCTCCTGAAAAAGTTTCTGCATCTTATATGATGATGGATGATAAAGCAGATACGGTATATGTTGGTGAAACGAAAGAAACACCATATATTACACTTTCATTAGGTAAAGTAGAAACGCTAAATGCACTTCGTTTTGTAAATGCACAAGATGCAAAAGATGTGAAAGACTATACGATTGAAATAAGTAAGGACAATAAAACATATACAACATTAGAAAATAAAGAAGTTAAAGACGATAATGGTGTTGTGACAATGTATTTCAATAATGGAAACGATCCATGGGTTACAAGTTATGATGCTTCTTATATTCGTATTACATTGAATGGATATCGCAATAAAGAAGTACGTATTGGTGAAATTGATGTATTAGGGCCTACAGGGGATAATGTAGAACTTCATACAGCAAATGGAACCCCTGCAATCGGTATTTTAAGTAAAGATTTTGTATATCAGGAAGAAAGTGCAACACAAAAAGAAATGAAAATACCAGAAGGTTCTATCGTCTTTACAGGAAACTATAAAGGAAATCCAGCATATAATGTCGTTTTACTATATGATGAAAATGGACAGATTATCGGTGGAACTGATACAGAAGGAAATTTAAATGCAGAACAGATTATTTTAGCACCAGATCCAGGAAATGGATTGCTTGGTGAAACTGCAAGTGGAAGCTGGGTATACTGGATTGATGGACAATATGCTGCAAGTTTACCTAATAAAGTACGTGCAGAATTGTATCGTGTAGATAATGCCTTAACAAATGAAGGACAGCGTTTGGTAAGTGATACTTTATTTGTAGAAATTCCAGAAACATTACCTGAAATTGAACTAAATAAATAGAAAAAGAATAGAAAGGAGTGAATGTATGTTAAAAAGAATTGCGAAAGTACTATGCCTGCTTGTTGCTTTTATGCTGCTGTTGCCACAAACAATAGCAGCTAAGCAGACACAGCGAGAAGTTATCCTGGATGTAAATGATAATAAGGTGGATATCTATTTGGATATGAGTAATCTATCCTCTATCACATCTTTACAGCTTAGCTTAAAAGTAACATCAGAAAAAGGTGTTCTTGATACAAAGAATTTTATGTTTGATTTTGAAGATGCTATTGAAAACAAAATACAAAGATGGACATATCAGCCACAGACAGGTATGTTAAATATATATTTAGCAGACAATGAAGTTACGACCCTTTCCTCACAAACAAAACTTCATTTAGGTACGTTAAGCGTAAATGCGTCTAATCTAGAAGATATCTCTGTTTCTGTTTTAGAAGATGGATTACAGCTTGTAAATAAAAGCGGTGAGTTAAATACAGCTGAGAAAGTTGCCTCTTCTTCAATATCTTTAGGCAAAGATGATGCAGAAAACAATGGTGACAATTCACAGAATAATGGAGATACTTCTCAGGGTGGTGAAGATAACACGCAAAACAATGAAGATGAGCAGGGAAATACAGAAGAAGATACTTCTAAAGAAGAAACAGGACAAAAGGAAGAAAATAATTCTTCACTTCCTCAAGGAGAAAATGAAGCAGGCAATGCAGATACCAGTAACAATGTAAATGTGGAATCTTCTAAAAAGGATACAGAAAAAGAGACAATCAAAACTGGACAAACAGCTCCTGTCGTTTTGTATGCAGCAGGAATGTTAGGGGCATTGACATTAGGTGCGATTATCGTTGTTTTAAAAAAGAAACAAGATTTATTACATCGTTAAATAAAAGGCATTTCCTTGAAAAATAGGAAATGCTTTTTTACATTAGCGATTTATTAAAGTTTATTAAATAAATCTAAATAATTCTAAAATACATTGAATTCAATATAGAATCATGTCACAATTAAATCGGTGATAAAATGACTGACTTTTTTACATATTATACAGATATAAAAGATTTGCATATGCCTTTTCAAACGTTTGGCATTTATCATATTTTGTTTTTAGTTCTTACTTTTGGGGTTGTTTTTTTGTTATACAAGTATTACACAGGTATATCTTCTAAAAAACAAAACACGTTTTTAAAGGGACTTGGATGGTATTTTCTAATAGAAGAAAGCATTTATACCTTATGGCTATTGTGGAAGTGCCATGATCATTTAATACTTCAGTTACTGCCTTTAGAATTATGTTCGATTACGGTGTATATCAATGCGTTGGGAATTTTTACAAAGAAAGATTATTTTCGCTATTTTAGCTGTGTCATCGGTTTGTTTGCCGGTGGTATAGCAATGTTATATCCTGCAAATATCGATGGTCTTTATTCTGCATTTTCTTATCGTACGATTAATTTTTACATGCTGCATGGTTCCTTTGTCTTGTTGGCATTGCTGTATTTAAAAGATTTTTCTTTATTTACCAGAAAAGCAATGATAAGAAATATCTTTATCGTATGTTGTATGTTTACATTTGCTTATTTTGTGAATAAAGCATGTGGAACGCAGTACATGTTTGTAGGCAGTCCACCAAGTATTGGGGTTATTCGCAGTATATACGAGATCTCAGGTCCATTTTTTCTACTATGGGTATATGGTGCTATGGTCTTGCTACATGTATTGGAAGTTCCATTACTAAAAAAGTTGCAGAGCAAATTAAACAGCCGTTATGTGTGATTTTTGATACTAATTATGTATTACAGAAAAGATGTAAAATTTTGTGATAAAAAATCGGTCAAAACAATTTCTTTTTAAATTTTAGTAGTGTATAATGAGGATGTAAAAATTAATAGGAGGTAATGAATATGGCTAAATTTGTATGTCAGGTTTGCGGTTATGTTTACGAAGGAGATGCAGCTCCTGCAGAATGTCCACTATGTAAAGCACCTGCTTCTAAGTTCACAAAACAGGAAGAAGGAGAAATGACTTGGGCAGCTGAACACGTTGTTGGTGTTGCACAGGGTGCTCCAGAAGATATCATTAAAGATTTAAGAATGAACTTTGAAGGAGAATGCAGCGAAGTAGGAATGTACTTGGCTATGGCTCGTGTTGCTCATCGTGAAGGATATCCAGAAGTTGGATTATATTATGAAAAAGCTGCTTGGGAAGAAGCAGAACATGCAGCTAAATTTGCTGAATTGTTAGGAGAAGTTGTAACTACTTCAACTAAGAAAAACCTTGAAATGCGTGTAGATGCTGAAAACGGAGCTACAGCTGGTAAATTTGATCTTGCAAAACGTGCAAAAGAACACAATTTAGATGCAATCCATGATACAGTTCATGAAATGGCTCGTGATGAAGCTCGTCATGGTAAAGCATTCAAAGGTTTATTAGATCGTTATTTTAAATAAGAACATAATAATGAAGAAGGCAATGGCGTAAGCTGTTGCTTTTTCTTTTGAAAAAATCTTCAAAGCTTTATAAAGCTTTTGATTATTTTTATAAATAGATAACTTTAACTTTTTATTTATTGTGAATAAAATCTATTGACGCAATCTTTTAATTCCTGTATTATGCGAGTGTTAATAAATTTAGGAGGTTACGTAAATGGATAAGAATGAAATTGAAAAAGGAGTATCTAAAAATCCAAAAATGCATATCTTTTTTTATGTATTATCAATTTTGATGTTGTTTTATTTAGTTTTTACAGCTTATACTAGTTATCAAACATTTATTGATTATTGTAAGTCTTATAATTATCAAGCTAGTGATCAGTGGTTTTTGGGATTTCAATCTATTTTAGCATCAATAATACCATGTCTTGTATATGCATCAACATTATATGGATTAGGATATTTGATACAGAATAAAGGGAAAAGAGAATTATAAATGAATATTAAAGAAGTGTTAGTGTGATATTCTAATCATATTAATGCTTTTTTTTACAATTTGAAAATAACTAAAAAGTGCAAAAAGTATAATAAAAAAAATAAATACTTTTTTCTGATTTTTTTGTTTAATACTTAATGTAAGGGTTTACTTTTTTGCTCTTGCTAATTTTCTGAATGTTGAATACATTGAAAACGAGTAAAAAAGTAACTTTCTAATGTCTATTTATAGGGCATTTTAAGGGGGAGATGGTGTCGAGAAATTATTATGATTGTCAGATTATTAAAATGAGTAAAATGATTAATCTTGGAAAGGAGAAAGCGATGTTTAAAAAAGTAGTATCTACTGGTTTAAGTGCTATGATGGTATTTGGACTTGTGTGTAATCAATCTACAGTTTTTGTAAATGCACAAGAAAAAGAAGTTTCTAGTGAAGCACTTAATGGTATTAAATCAGTAGAAGTTGATGCAAAAGACAAGAATATTGTATGGGTTACATTTGGAAATGGATATAAAGGAAAATTTACATTCTTAGATAATAATATCTTCCGCTATAATGTAGATCCATCAGGTGAATTTAGCGAATATGCAAAAGTGCGTGGAGGATATCCATCTGAAGGTAAAATTCAACAATACCCGGATACTTCAAAAGAATATAGCCATCCTAATGCAACTGTATCTAATGGAGCTAATGGAAGCTATGAGATAAAAGTAGGCGATGTAGTCGTAACATTCGATAAAGATGCAAAAATGAGCATTAAAGTGAATGGTAAAACTGTTATGGAAGAAAAAGAACCATTACAGGTAGGAAACTCTACTGTTCAAACATTGGTAGAACATTCAGAAACAAATTATAGTGAGAACTTGTCTGAACAATATTTTGGTGGAGGAACTCAAAATGGACGTATCATTCATACAGGTGAATCAATTAACATATCTAATGAAAGTGGTTGGAACGATGGACAAGTTTCTTCACCAAATCCGTTCTATTATACAAATAATGGCTATGGTGTATTGAGAAATACTTGGATGGATGGTACTTATGATTTTGGCGATTCTAATCAAGGTACGGTAACAACAACTCATAAAGAAAATGAATTTGATGCTTATTATTTCTTGTCTGATGGAACTACCGGTACAGAGGTTGCCCAAGATTTATTACAGGGCTATTTTAAGGTAACAGGAAATCCGGTTCTTTTACCAGAATATGGTTTTTATCTAGGGCATCTAAATGCCTATAATCGTGATGCTTGGTCGGATACTGAGGATATTGGTACTGATTGGGAAATCAAAGGAAGTAAATCTCACAAGGAAAGCGGAGAAAAAACTTATGAAGCAGGTGGAACAGGATATGAGATTAAGGCAAATCAAAATGCAGAAACACTGAATGGAACAGGGCCTACTGTTGCAACTGGTCAAGTGCCAAAAGGAGTAAATTATGATAAAAAATGGTCTGCACGAGCTGTTTTAGATGAATATCAGAAATATGATATGCCTTTAGGTTTCTTCTTGCCTAATGATGGATACGGAGCTGGTTATGGCCAAAATGGTTATAATATGACTGGTGGAGTAAATGAAGATGGCTCTAGCTCAGAAGAACGTTTAGCAGCTGTTGCAGCAAACGTAAAAAATCTAGAAGAGTTTAGAAAATATGCAACTGATAAGGGTGTTGCGACAGGGCTTTGGACACAAAGTAATTTAACTCCAGATTCAAATCCTAAAACATATTGGCATACATTACGCGATTTTAATGCAGAGACAAAAGCTGGTGTTACAACACTTAAAACTGATGTAGCATGGGTTGGTTATGGATATTCTTTCCAGTTAAGTGGTGTAAAAAATGCATATGATACAGTAATAGAAAATACAGGAGCTAGACCTAATATTATTTCATTGGATGGATGGGCAGGTTCTCAGCGATATAATTCTGTATGGACAGGGGATCAATCTGGTGGAAAATGGGAATATATTCGTTTCCACATCCCAACATTTATTGGACAGTCTTTAAGTGGAAACCCTAATATTGGTTCTGATATGGATGGAATTTGGGGTGGTGACCCTGTAATTGCAACACGTGATTATCAGTGGAAGAGCTTTGCACCTCAAATGCTAGATATGGATGGCTGGGGATCATATGCAAAAGGTCCTTATGTTCATGGTGATCCTTATACAGGTGTAAGCCGTATGTATTTAAAAATGAAAGGTAAATTAATGCCTTATATTTATACAAATGCATATGCAGCTGCAAATATGAATACAGGCAACAACGATACAGGACTTCCGATGGTACGTGCAATGTTCTTAGAATTCCCTAATGAACCTACTGCATATACAGATTTAGCAAAATATCAATACATGTGGGGAGAAAACTTATTAGTTGCTCCACTATATGAAGATGTACATGCTGATGAAGTTGGAAATGATGTACGTAATGGAATTTATTTACCAGGAGGAAGTAATCAAATCTGGATTGATTACTTTACAGGTAAACAATATAGAGGTGGACAAGTACTAAATAGTTTTGATGCTCCTATTTGGAAACTTCCTTTATTTGTTAAAAATGGTGCTATCATTCCGATGTATGAAGAACATAATTCAGCTTTACCAGGAACTGATGATAGTTTAGATAAATCAAAACGTATCGTTGAATTCTGGCCTGAAGGAGAAACGGATTTTACTTCAATTGAAGATGATGGATATTCCATGACAAATTCAACTTCTAATGAGGAAGGGTATGGTGTAATCGAAGATATTGATTATGGAAACCATGTTAGCACAAGATTTACATCTGTTGTAAAAGATGGAACTGCTACATTAACTGCGGAAAAAGCAAATGGTACATACACAGGATATACTGAAAATAAAAATACAACATTTGTAGTAAATGCTTCTAAAAAACCAGCATCATTAGAAGCTTATAATGGCTCTTCTAAGTTAAAAGAGGTTACAGTTGATTCAAAAGATGCTTTTGATAAAGCAACTGCAAACGATGGAGAATTTGTTGTATTCTATGATGAAAATCCAGCAATTGAAACTTTTGCACCAGCAGAAGAAACAGAAATTGCTGATTTAGTTAAGGATGTAAAAGTTTCTGGAAAATTATATGTAAAATTTGCAAAAACAAATACACAGGAAAATGAACAGAAATTGGTAATCAACGGTTTTGAGAATAAAGGTGATTTAGGACAAGACGTTGTAAATGAAAAATTAAGTGTTCCTGCAAACTTTAAAGCAAATGAAGAGGCTACAACTCCAACAAGTGTTACATTGAATTGGGATAAAGTAAATGATGCTACTTCTTACGAAGTATTAGTTGACGGAACAATCAATGGACAGGAAGTTACATCTGGATTGATTTATTCTGTAGAAAATGGCGAAGAATTTGTTCATACAGGATTAGAATACTTATCAACACATCATTATCGAGTACGTTCTGTAAATAAAGATGGACATTCTGAATGGAGTACAGAAATTTCAGCAAAATCTGCCGATGATCCATTCCGTTTGGCTCCAACACCGCAAAACCTTGATTGGGAAGGTGGATTATATGCGAGTCGTGGACCAGAACTTGCATTTGATGAAATCTTCCAAGAAGGAGATAGTGGATTCCACTCTGATGACACTGCCATTGGGAAAAAATTAACAGTAGATTATGGAAATGCTTATGTTCTTGATAAAGTTGAGTATTATCCTCGTGCAGATGCAGCGAATGGTACGGTTACAAAAATGCGTGTAGAAACAAGTTTAGATGGAAAACATTGGATTCAACATGGAAACAAAGAAGACCAATCAGGAAAATACTATGAATGGGAAAGAAGTGGAGAAGCCAAATTAATTGACTTATCTGATCCAAATATTGCAGATAGTAACTCTATAGGGGCAAGATATATTAGATTTACACCATTGGAATCAGTTGGAGATTTTTTTGCAGCTAGAGAAATCAAAGTTTATACAATTGAAAATGGTGCAGGAAATGTAGATAAACCATTTAGACCAGGAAATCTATCATCACAAGGCACAAGCCAGCCTACACTTGATTTGTTTAAAGCTTCTTATCAGAAAGAATCTTCTGCACATGGATCAATTAAAAATGGAAAATGGATAGCAGAAATTCAGAAACTATATGCAGATATCAACTTTAACAATATTTCCGATATCTATGATTATGCATTCTATGGTTCTCAAGTTGATGGTGGAACACAAAAAACAGGTTCTGTATCAGGATCCATAATTTTAGAACCTAGTGCTATGAAAGTGTCTGCAGGAGAAACATTTACAATTAATGTAACTGCAGTTGATGTGAAAAATCTAAATGCTTATGGAACAATTATTGATTATGATCCAGCTAAAGTAGAGTATGTCAATACATCCTATATTGGTACAGGTGCAATGTATACTACTGGTATGACTGGGGATATTCAGAATTCAGATGGTACAGCATATATTAATCATAATGCACTTAACATGGGCGATCAGCCATTGATTAATGGTTCAAAAGTGTTATCTACGATTACAATGAAGGCAAAAACTGATATTGACTTTACCGCTGAAAACCCTGCAATGGATTTATCTAAAGTTACGTTAGTTGGACCTGATTTAAGTGTAGTAGAAACAGATACTTCAAAAGATCCAGTTATTCCGGATATTCCAACAACAACTACGAAGGAATATGCGCAAAGTGATTTTACAATTACAATGACCAATGATGAGTTGCCAACAGATGATGGTACAAATGTTCAAAAATTAATTCAATCAAATTCTTATGATGGATTATTCAATGATAAAAAAGATCAGACAGCAGGATGTCGTGATTTTGAATTTAAATGGGACATTGATTCAAACTATGATCCGGAAACAGGTCAATTGCCTACTTATGTAACAACAGAAAATTTAAAAATGCATTTTACACCAGTAAAACCTATTCCGATGTCTGAGGTTGTTTTGTATAATGCAAATGAAGCTAATGGATATGTTTTAGGTGTTCAGATAGAAGTTACATATGATGATAATTCAGAACCAGTAGTGATGAGCATTAATGAAAAACATCCTATCTACCGCTTTGAATTAGATAATAGCAAAAATGTAAAAAACATTGATATTCATCCGGTAACAGAGCCTGCTAAGAACTTGACTATTGCTGAAATTGACTTCCTAAATACAGAAGGAAATCCAGCAAAAGGAATTGAGCCATCAAATGATAGTGCAAAAGAAGTTTATGTTGGTTATTTAGGAAATGTTGATGCTGTGATTACACCAGAAGATTGTCCTAACAAATACTTTATGGCAGAAAGTTTAGATCCAGAAATTGCAACAATCGTTACTTTGAGTGACGATAAAGGAAATCCAGTATATAAAGTACGTGGTGTTTCTGAAGGTGTTGCAAAAATTAAATTAACATCTGCTGCAGATGAAAATATTACATGTGTATATGAAGTAAAAGTTATTGCTGGAGTTGATAAGAGCAATTTACAAAAGGCAATTGATTCTTATAAAGATTTAACTAGTGAAATTTATACAGAAGAATCATATGCTAAATTTAAAGAAGCATTTGATAATGCAGTTGCAGTATATAATGATGAAAATGCAACAAGAACTCAGGTAGAACAGGCAATGAATGCTTTAGAAAATGCTGCTAATGAATTAGAGGTTGTATTATCAGAAAAAGAACTTGCAAGTGACATTGTAGGATCTAGTGATGCTTTATATAGCGAATCAAATACACCGGATAAAATGCTTGATGGGGATTTAGGAACGTACTGGGAATCACCATATAGCGGAGAAAATGCAAAACTTCCTCAAGATATTTTAATTGAATTAAATGATATCTATAATCTTGAACAAGTATCTTTCATTTCTCATACTATGCAAAATGGTGGTATTACAGATTATGAGGTTTCTGTAAGCTTAGATGGAAATGAATGGGTAAAAGTGGCTAATGGCACTGTGAATCCAAACGAATATAAGCAAGGAAATAATGTCACTGTTAATGCACGTTTTGCTTCTATTAATGCAAAATATATTAAAGTAACAGTAAAAGGTGCTGTAGGAAGAATTCCAGAAGAAAATAATAAATATGGCAGAATATCAGAAATGAAATTCTATGGTGAAGTATATTCGGTTAATAAAGATGCTTTACAGAGTTTAGTTGATGAATATAGTAAATTAGATGAAACAAAATATACAGAAGAAAGCTGGACTCCATTTAAGGAAGCGTTAGATGAAGCATCTGCATTATTGAAATCTTCTACAGCTAGCCAAACAGATATTGATAACATGGTTGAAAAATTAAAAGAACTGTATGCTAATCTTGTAGTTGATACTAGTGAAATTGATACATTAAAAGAAGAATTGAAAGCTAAACTAGAAGAGGCTAAAGCAATTGATGTTACTGACTATACTGAGGATTCAGTTGAAAAATTACGTAATGCAATGGATAATGCTTCTAAGCTACTAGAAGATGAATATGCTAGTGCAGTTCAGCTTCAAGATGCAATCACTAATTTACAGAAAGCAATTGAACAGTTAGAAAAACAAAGTTCTGTAAATAAAGACGCATTATATGAACTTCTTGAAAAATATGCAGGATATAGAAAATCTGATTATACAGAAGAAAGTTGGATTCCGTTTAAAAATGCATATGATAATGCATCCAAAGTTTATACAGATAAAACAGCTTCGCAGATGGATGTAGATAAAGCTACTGAAACATTAAAAGAATATGCTTCCAAACTTGTAAAAGCTGGAAATAACAACAGTGGATCTGATAATGGAGAAGGTTCAAATACAGGTAATAATGGAAATTCTTCAAATAATGATGAAGTAACCAATAAACCTGATGAAATTAAAACACCTGCAACTGGTGTTGAAAGTTCTCGTAATGCTATTATATTTACGCTTATCGTAAGTGGTGTAGCAATTGCTGTTATACGTCGTAAAAAAGAAGCTTAATATTTTATGAGAATGAATATTTTTAGAAGAGGGTGAAAACTCTCTTCTTTTTGTGGCTTTGTAAAATTACGTGTGGTAAAACTAACAAAGGACAATAAAATAACTTG
>Bissell_p1__coassemble_948_pt1 | contig 16382 bp, 26 predicted proteins | sample Bissell_p1__metabat2_high_PE_013 | metagenome-assembled genome bin Bissell_p1 | reverse complement strand
TTGTAAATGCTTCTGCTTTGAATAAAAAAGAAAGAGAGGAAACAAATTTATGAAAAATGTAAGAATTTTCATGGGGGGGGGTACTGGAAACAGTACCTACCAACCCATTACCAAACAAGAAAGGAGGGCGCTGTCGAGAAGTAAAGGCAGCGCCTTTACAGTTGATGAGAAAAGAGGTGAATGCTCAGTAGCATTCATCGGTGATAGGTTATGAAATTGGAACTAGTGACTAGAGAAGCTATGGATAAAAATACGTTAGCTCATTCTATATATACAGGAACTAACGGATTTTTAAATATTATCTTACCAAAGGATTCATCAAGATATTCGATTTTAATTCACGGAAATTTGAATGATGCTAGTTATGTTGGACTAATAAATTTAAATGTATCGAATAGTTTTAAAATTATTTATGACATACTTGCTAGTAATAATTCTAAAAAGGTAACAATAGCTGATTTAATCGATGAAAACACAAGATGGAGATTAAAATTAAAAGTTCCATCATATTCTGCAATTTGTGTGATTGCAAATAGAAATTTTGATTTAAATAGTTCTGATACTTAACCGAATGCTATGAGCAAATTATGAAGCTCAATATTGTTACAAATCAATATGTAGATAAGCGAGTCAGTGATATAAAAACACATTATGCATATTTTACTAATCAACTTAATGGATTTGTCCATGTTGTCATTCCTTACGATAGAATGATATATGACAAAGGTTCTATGTTTATATATGCAACATTAAACGGTATACCTTATGTTGGGATGATATGCTATAGGAAAGATACAGCAACTTTGCATAATCTCCATGTTGGAGATAATGGAGTAAAAATCACACTTAACGAGGCAAAACCAGAAGAAAACAGATTGCTAAGGATGATTATCAGAATTCCTGAACATTCGGTTTTAAAGTTTGATTGTACTGATTATTTCGAGTATGCACTGACAGGAACTTGAAAAACTCTTTTCTCATGACAGCAAAAAGTTATGAAAAACAAAAAGTTAACTCAATCTAACGGGGGGGGGCAATTTTATTGCCTACCACCAACGAAAGGGGGCAGCTACAGGGAAGGTAGTTGCCTTCTGTGCGAAAGGTGGTGTCAAGCTATTTGATAGCATGACGCATGATAGATTATGAAAATCCAGTTAGGTTTCGAAATTGTCAGAGGAAGTGGCTATTATGCATTGAAATATCCAAATGGACTTCTTGAAATTGTAGCTTACTTTGAAAGAGCGGTTAGCTTTTATCAGAGCGGTAATCTATATAGAGGAGATGTTATTGAAGATATTAAGTTTCCTATTCCTTTTGTTAATCTTCCCAACGTAACTGTTACAACATTATCTTCAGAAGATTATGTTTATTGTGCAGTATGCGGAGTAATAAGAAATATGAATTCGATTAAACGAATCACGGTTCAAAAAGGTGCTTCAGGGAATGGGAATGTTTCTTTTCATTATAGGGCAATTGGATTTTGGAAATGATCTATCATTTGCTATTAATAGCATTTTTATGAAACTTAATATTGTTTCTGAACGATACTTAAAAGAAAAATACGAAAGCCATATTAAACAGATTGTTTTAACAAATAATGACAGGTTTTCATTCAAAATAAATATGAATAAAAATCAAAGAAGAAGTTTATTAGTGGTTGGTAATGCAAATAGCGAAGCAGTATTAGCTCTTGTGTTACTTAATAGTGATGATAGATGTACAGCATCTATTTTTAATGTTGGAACTTATCAACTAACTATAACTTCTCAAAGTGATGACGGAAAAATAAAAACAATTGAAGTTAAAGCTCTTTTTTGGAGTGCGTATACGATTATAAGTTTAGATGGTCTTTCTGTTTTTATATAATCTTTCGCAAAAGCGAACTTATGAAATTAAAATTACAGACAGTAGAAAACTCATATGCTCAAAATTCATTTGTAAATGGAGACTTTCAATCCTGGCAAAGAGGCGATTCTGTAACAACAAATGGAAGTAAAACAGAATATACTTGCGATATGTGGGCTACTTCTTACAAAACAACAGTAAGGAAGGTTGAAAACGGATTGAAAACAACAAATGACTGCCATTTGATTCAATTATTGCCAAAGGTTGAAAAAGGAGAAAAATATGCTATATCATGCTCTATTAACAATAGTGAGTATAGTATGATTATCGAAGGTGGTACATTTAAAGAAACAGAGCAAATGTATTATTCTCCTAATCGAGAAACAAGTGGATTATCCATGTTCGTTTTTAAATTAAAAGCAAATGATGTGTTAAATTGGGTTCATAAAAATGATGGTGAAATATCACATAAACACCGAAAAGAAGATAAAGCAATTACGCTCATGAGGTGTTTACCTTTTTGTGAAAGAGCGAAGTTTACAGCAACTGCGACTGGTGCATATTTCATGGATGGTTTTAGTTACAAAATGCCAAAAGAAAAGAACCCGGTTATAAATATATTATATGTTGCAGACTCTGACGGTAAAGTTAATGAACATGATTTCAGCTTTTCTGTCATAGATAAATATTTTGCAAATTTTATACGATATAAAGGAGGCAGTTGTGAATCTTTAAAAAATAAAATTTATACGTTTGATGTTCTGATAACGTGCGAATCACTATGAAACTAACACACCTAATTAGAAGCGTGTTTTTATTTTGTCCTGGAAAGACACTAAACTTAACCGGAAAGAAGGAAGAAGAAATGGACAATCAAAAATTTATTGAATTATGTATTAAATCAGTTGTTGATTATTTTAATGAACATGTTGATAAAACAGATAATAAGTATATTAAAAAAGATGATGTATTTGTTGTGTGGTCGTGTAAAACGCTTCAAAACAACAAAGCATTGTTAAGCACAAATGTTTCTGATGGAATGTATTATGAATGTACTTATAACGGTGATAAGAATGAACTATATTTTGATGTTTATAAGAAATGGGAAAACAAGTGTATTAAAGTAAAATAACTTATTTAGGTAATTAAGGCACATCTGAATGGTGTGTCTTTTTTATATTCGGTCAAAACAAGACCTAAAAATGAAAATTCATTGGTGGATGGCAACCACCTAAAAAAGCCTAAATGAAAGGATGAATAGATTATGAAAACAGCATTTTTAAAAGGATTGGGATTAGAGAAAGATATTATTGATCAAATCATGGCTGAAAACGGAAAAGATATTGAACTTGAAAAGAGCAAGGCTAAAGAGGTTCAAACAGAACTTGATAAAGCAAATGAAACTATCAAGGCACGTGATAAGCAGCTAGAAACATTGAAGAACAGTCCTGATAACCCTGAAACATTGAAACAACAGATTCAACAATTACAAGATGAAAACAAGGCTAGTAAAGAAGCTCATGAAAAAGAAATGAAAGAATTAAAGGTTTCAAACGCTTTGGAAAAGGCTTTGTCTAGTGCAAAAGCTAAGAATCCTAAAGCAGTAAAGGCACTTCTTGAATTGGGTGAAGATGTTGAACTTGCTGATGATGGAAGTATCAAAGGACTAGATGAAAAAATCAAAGCTTTGCAGAAATCAGATGCTTATTTGTTTGATGATGCTAAACCATCAACAACTATTAAGGGTGCGAATCCAGCTAACACTAATCCAAACAATCCAACTGATCCAGGTTCTAAAAAGCCACAGGAAAAATCTTATGAAGATTTCCTTGCAGAAGTAGAAGCTGAATCAAACGCAAATTAAATTAAAGGAAAGAGGTAAAGGAAATGGCAAAACAATTTAATGCAAAAACGTTTAATGAAGAAGCATTTGGGCGCTACATGAAAGCAGTGCCTGATGTCAAAAGAAACAAGTTATTAGAATCAGGAGCAATCACAGGAAATGCAGAATTAAGAAACCTGTTTGCAAATCAGACTGGTTCATATTATGGTATTATCCCATTCTACGGAAACTTAGAACAGTCAGAACCTGATAACTATGATGGTGCAACAGATATTAGTGCTGATTCTACTGTAACTTATACGCAAGGAGTATTTGTGTATGGTCGTGCTAAAGGGTGGACAGAGAAAGACTTCTCTTACGATATTACAGGTGGAGTTGATTTCATGTCTAATGTACGTGATAAGCTGATTAAATACTGGTATAATGTTGATCAAGATACATTGCTTGCAATCTTAAAAGGTATCTTCTCAATGACAGGTAAAGGAAATGCTGATTTCGTAAACAATCATACAAACAACATCGCACAGATGATTGATGATACAGCTGCAAAAGTAGGACCAACATCATTGAATACTACAATTCAGAAAGCATGTGGTGATAATAAAGGTGTGTTCAATCTTGCAATTATGCATTCTCAGGTATCTACTAACTTAGAAAATATGAACTTGATTGAAAGATTAAAATATACTGATGCACAGGGTATTCAGAGAGATTTGGAACTTTACACATGGAACGGACGTTTGGTTATAGTTGATGATTCTATGCCTACAGTTGTTGTTGATGCCAAATACATCAGATGTGATAAAACAGTTCAGGGTGCTAAACTCGTCAAGGAATCAGGAGCTTCAGGGGATGGTGAAGTGAATAAAGCGGATGTAACAGATGATATTTCTGATATTGCTGCTGATGAATATGTTTACTTGTTACCGCAGCACACGGAATATACAACATATATATTAGGTAACGGTTCAATCAACTTAGAGGATATTGGTGCTAAAGTTCCTTACGAAATGGCACGTGATGCTAAGAAAAACGGTGGTGAAGATACTCTTTACACTCGTAAACGTAAAGCAGTTGCTGTTCCTGGTTTCTCTTGGACTAATAAATCAGTGGCTTCATTATCACCAACTAAAGCTGAAATCGAAAACCCTGTTAACTGGGAATTGATCAATGACAATTCAACATCTACAAAGAAATATTATGACCATAAAGCGATTGCCATTGCACGTATTATTTCTCGTGGTTGATGCCTATGTTTGAAACAATCAAGGATGAAATCATTAAAAGACTTTCCACGTTGAATTACAAAGTTTCTGAAAATGATGAGTTTTTATTAAAATTCATTATTGATAAGGTTGAGCAGGATATCAAAAATAAGATAAATCGAGATGAAGTTCCTAGTGAGCTTCATTTTGTTTTTATTGATAGAGTATGTGGCGAATTTCTAAAAGTAGTAAGATCAAGTGGTGTGCTTTCAGATGAACAATTTGATGGTGTAGTAGCTTCAATTAAGGAAGGGGACACTTCTATATCATTTGATGTTAATTCTTCGCCACAGGCTAAATTTGATGCCTATGTGAATCAACTTTCGAACAGCGGAAATGATGATTTTGCAAAGTTCAGAAAGTTTGTGTGGTAATCATGATAAATGCTGTTAGAAAAGCAATTGAATCAATGTATAAAGATACGTGCAATATATATGAATGGCAGAATACAAAAGACCCTGTTACTCATGTTAATAAATCTGGCGAAGTCTTAGTCCATGAAAACAAGAAATGTAGATTGTCATTTTCTTCTATAACTGTTACAAGTGATGGACATGCAGCAACGCAACAGCAAACAATTAAGCTATTCATTGCACCTGAAATAGAAATTAAGCCCGGTTCTAAAATCTCTATTACTCACCAAGGAAAAACAGTTGATTATAAAAAAAGTGGTGTTCCTGCTGTATATACGAACCATCAGGAAATCATGCTTGAACTATTTGACAAGTATGCGTAGGTGTTGGTTGTATGGCTAGATGGGGAAAGGTTGATTTCAAGGACTTAAAAAAATTACAAAAGAAAATGCAGAAGTTTGAAGAAATAGATTCAGAAGTATTATGCATTGAAATTGCAAAAAACTTGGCACAAAGAGTATATAGAAGTGCAGTGAAAAGAACACCAGTTAAATCAGGTGAATTAAGAAAGGCATGGTCAGTAAGTGAAGTTGTAAATGTAGGTGGAGCAACTTATGAAATAGAGATTATCAACTCTATGGAATATGCAAGCTATGTTGAATATGGTCATAGACAACAACCAGGAAGATTTGTTCCAGGTTATTGGAAAGGCAATGATTTTATTTATGATCCTGATTCTCATACTGGGATGGTGCTAAAGGTCAGCTGGGTAAAAGGTAGATTTATGTTGACCAAAGCAGAGCAAATGGTTGATTCCAAGAAAGAACAAATCATTGAGAAGATGCTGCTTGAAAAATTAAATGAGGTGTTTAGTAGTGATTAAAGATATTATGGATGCAATTGCAATTAGACTACATGAAGTGTTTGGTGATGAATTTGAGATTAATCAGGAAGATGTCGTACAGGGGTTGAAAGAGCCTTGCTTCCTGATTACTCTTGTTGATTATTCCAAAGAACCATTGCTTCAGTCGCGTTCAAAACGCTTAGTTCCATTTGATATCCTGTTCTTTCCTTCAAATGGTGTATTGCAGTGCTATAAAGTAGCTGATCAGATGATGAATGAACTTGAATTCATTACATTACTGGATGGAGATACGATGCATGCTACTAATATGAAAACAGAAGTTGTTGAAGATGTACTTCACTTTTTTGTGAATTACAACTTCGTGGCAACAGTAACAGAAGATGCAAAGGATATGATGGAATCTATTACAGTTGAAAATGGCACAAAGGAGTGATTTGGTGGCAACAAAAGAAAAGAAACATGAAGCATCCTATTCAAAGGGTGCTTTTTTACGTTCTAAGATTTTTAAATATCAACGGGATTTGATAGATGCAATCTTAGAAGATGATAAAACTTACACAGTAAAAGAAGTAGAAGATTTGCTTCAAAAAGAATTAAAAAGAAAGGTGGAATGTTAGATGTCATTAGGCGGTGGAACATTTATTTCACAAAACAAAAAACTTCCAGGCGCTTATATTAACTTTGTAAGTGCTGCACGTGCATCCAGTACATTATCAGATCGTGGTATTGTTGCAATGCCTTTGGTAATGGACTGGGGTGTTGAAGGGGAAATCATCACGGTATCAAGTGAGGATTTTCAAAAGAACGCTTTGAATATCTTCGGTTATGATTATGGGCATGAAAAGATGAAAGGTTTAAGAGATTTGTTCATGAACATTAGAACCTTATACACATATAGATTGATTAAATCAGGTGTTAAAGCATCCAATGAATTAGCAGAAGCAAAATGTGCTGGCATTCGTGGGAATGACTTAAAAATTGCCATTTCAGCAAACGTTGATGAACCTTCTAAATTTGATGTTTCAACAATTCTTGATTATACAGTTGTTGATTTGCAGACTGTTGCAACAGTTGATGAACTTGTTGCTAATGATTGGGTAACGTTCAAAAGCGTTGAACTTGCTGAAACTGCTGCAAAACCATTGACAGCAGGAACAAACGGTTCAGCAGTATCTACAGCAGAATATCAGGGCTTCTTGGACAAGATAGAAGCGTATTCTTTTAATGCACTTGGTGTTCCTGTTAAAGATGAAACTATTACATCATTGATTGTTTCCTTCACAAAACGTATGCGTGATGAAATTGGTGCTAAGTTTCAATCAGTTGTTTACAAGAAAAATACTGCTGATTATGAGGGTATCGTTTCTGTAGAAAACAAGGTAAATGATGATACAAATGAAGCTTCTGCTGTTTATTGGACAACAGGTATTATTGCAGGATGTCCAGTAAATCAATCAAATACAAATAAATCCTACAATGGTGAATTTGATATTGATGTTAATTACACACAGGCACAGCTTGCTGAAGCACTAGAACAAGGGAAATTCATTTTTCATAAAGTGGCTAATGAAGTGCGAGTTCTTGAAGATATTAATACATTTGTTTCATTTATAGATGGCAAAGGTTCTGATTTTTCCAGCAACCAGACAATCAGAGTTATTGATCAGATTGCAAATGATGTAGCTTCATTATTTAATACTAAATACTTGGGAAAAATTCCAAATAATGCTAGTGGTCGTGTATCACTGTGGAGCGATATAGTTTCACATCATAAGGAACTTGAATCAGTTGGTGCTATTGAAGATTTTAATTCTGAAGATGTAATCGTCGAGCAAGGACAGACTAAAAAATCAGTTGTTCTTCAGGATAAAGTAACACCTGTCAATGCAATGAGTCAGTTGTATATGACATGTGTTATTGCTTAAGAAAGGTAGGTGTGAATAATGGGTAAGGTAACAATGAAATCAAAAGATGCAATCAGCGGTTCAATGGCTGAATTGTTTGCTACCATCGCAGGAAATAGATATAACATTGCACAGGCTATTTCATTTGAAGCAAATTTTGAAAAAGAAAAGACTACAGTTCCTATTCTTGGAAAAACAGGAAAAGGGAATAAGACAACAGGATGGACGGGTTCAGGTTCAATGACATTACATTATAACACTTCGGTTTTCAGACAGATGGCTTTAAGATATAAAGAAACTGGTGAAGATGTTTATTTCGATATGCAATGTACGAATGAAGATCCAACTTCATCTGTCGGCAGACAGACAGTGACATTCATTGACTGCAATATTGACAGCATGATTTTAGCTAAATTTGATGCTGATGCGGATTACTTGGATGAAGATGTTGATTTCACATTTGAAGATTTTGAAATGCCTGAACAATTCAAACTATTACAGGGAATGATGTAAGGACCGTAACAGGTTCTTTTTCTAATTAAAAGAAAGAAGGTAAAAAATATGAGTACATTATCAATGTTTATGGCAGAAAACGTTCTGCAAGAAGAAAATATTAAACACGTTGCATCAAAAAGATTTATCAATCCTAAGACAAAAAAACCAATTGAGTGGGAAATTAAATGTATTGATTCACAGCGTGACGAAGAATTAAGAAAAGCATGTACTAAGCGATTAGAAGTGACAGGTAAAAAAGGACAGTACACAAAAGAAATGGACTGGGATAAGTACACAGGTATGCTTTCTGTTGAATGTACAGTATTTCCTAACTTACATGATGCAGAGCTTCAAAACTCTTACAAAGTAATGGGGGCAGATGCATTGTTGAAGAAAATGCTTAAACCAGGCGAATATGCATCTTACTTGGAAAAGATTCAGGAGATTAATGGATTTAATCAATCTTTCGATGAAAAGGTAGAAGAAGCAAAAAACTAATTGAGGAAGGTGATGGTGAAGCGAACTATGCTTACTATTGCCTTCACAAACTCAAAATGTTACCTTCTCAATTTCTTTCATTAGATGTTAATGAACGTGCATTCGTTATAGCGGCTATTAATATCAAAATTGAGAAGGAAAAAGAAGAAGCTAAAAAGATGAAAGCACAAAGCAGAAAAGGAAGAAGGAAGTAGGTGAATAAATGGCAACTATCAAAACGATTATTAATATTCAAGATAGAATGACACCTGCGTTCACTTCTATGAATCGAGCTATGAACATTGTTATCAATTCATTTGAAAAGCTTCAGCTACAATCAGGTAATGCAGTTGATACATCAGCATTTCAAACTGCTAGAGAAGAATTAGCTAAGATGGAAGTTGCAATGGATGGTGTAGAAAATCAGATTAAACAAGCTATGATCCAACAAAGAAATTTCAATAATGAAGTACAGAAAAGTGGAAGTGCATCAGATAAATTGATTAGTAAAGCTAAAACATTGGTTGGTGCATATCTTGGTTTCCAGTCTATAAAGGGGATTGCTCAAATATCAGACCAAATGTCACAGATAAATGCAAAGATAGCTATGATAAACAAGGGACAGCAGACGAATGCCGGACTTCAGGAAATGATTTTCCAGTCGGCTCAACGTTCTCGTGGAGAGTATATGAATATGGCAAACCTTGTTTCAAGGATAGGAATGAATGCGAAAGATGCATTCAAGACGAATGAGGAAATGGTAGCGTTCGCTGAAACTCTAAATAAAAAATTTATTATTGCTGGTGCTTCACAAGAAGAAATAGCTAGTGCTACGCTTCAGTTGACACAGGGATTAGGTTCTGGTGTTCTTCGTGGTGAGGAGTTGAATGCTGTGTTTGAGGCAGCACCAAACGTAATTCAAACGATTGCTGATTATTTAGATGTTCCTATTGGACAGATTCGAGAAATGGCTTCTGATGGAGAATTAACTGCTGATGTAGTCAAGAATGCTATGCTTTCTTCAGTTGAAGAAACAAATAAACAATTTGAAAAAATGCCGAAAACATGGGGACAAATCTTTACCATATTCAAAAATGATGCCATTAGGGCATTTGAACCGGTGTTGTTGAAAATAAATGACCTTGCAAATAGTTCTGTAGTAAATACTCTTGTAAATGGTGTCGTAGATGGGATGTATATGATAAGCAGTGTTGCGGTGTTCGTTATAGATTTATTAGAAAGTGGGGCAGATATTGTTGCTCAAAACTGGGGATGGATAGGTCCTATTTTTAATGGAGTTGCAATTGCTTTAGGAATTGCCGCGGCAGCAGTTGTAACCTACTACACTGCATTAGGAGTGATGAAAGGTGTTGAACTGGTCAGCGCATCTATTGGGTGGTTGCACAATACTATGCTTGTTGCAAAGCAAGGACAATTATGGAATGTGATAACTGCCACTATTTCTTATCAAGCAGCCCAATGGGGTGTTAATACTGCTGTTCTAGCATTTGTGGCAATTTTCATTGCAGTTATAGCAACCATTTATTTAGGCGTATGGGCAATGAATACATTCGCAGGAACTTCAATAAGTGCAACCGGTATTGTCGCTGGTGCTTTTGCTGTGTTAGGTCAATTTTTATTTAATATGTTTGCATTCTTATGGAATATATTTGCATCGGTTGCTGAGTTTTTTGTAAATGTATGGAATCATCCGATATACGCAGTTAAAAGGCTATTTGGTAATTTGGTAAACAATGTATTAGATATGGCAATTTCCTTTACAGAAGGATGGGATAGTGCTGCAACTTCGCTTGCTAATATGTTTATAAATGCAGTGAATATCGCTATTGGAGCTCTTAACGGACTTATTGAATTATTAAATAAAATTCCGGGAGTAGAGATAGGAACGGTTGGAAAAATAGAAACAGTAGGTTCAGTTACTGGTTCACTTAAAAATATGAAGAAAGGAATCAATAATTGGGTAGGTGATGAACCGGAAGATTATTGGACCGCGCCCAAAATGGAGATGGGTTCACTTGGCGAAGCATGGAGTGCTGGTTATGCATGGGGTGAAGGCATCGAAAAAGGAATAAGCAATTTATTTGGTGGGAACAAAGGTAATGCTTCTGATCATATTACAGATGCATTAAATGCTGCAGGACTTGGCGATATGGCAAGTGATGGAAAGGATACTGCAGGAAATACAGCTAAGATGGCAAAAGAGCTTACTGCTACATCTGAAGATTTAAAATATCTAAGAGATATCGCAGAACAGGAAACTATCAACCGTTTCACTACAGCAGAAATAAAAATTGATATGACAAACCACAATAACATAAATAGTGACATGGATATTGATGGTGTTGTAAATAAACTTACTGAAAAAGTAGAAGAGGAACTTCTTTCTACTGCTGAAGGTGTACATTCATAGAAAGGGGAGTTGTGCAGATGGCAAAAGGATATAATTTTTTCTTTGACAAGGTACAGCTTCCTGTTGCACCTGAATCAATGGAAATGAAGATTAACAATCAAAACACTACAATCAATCTGATAAATGATCAGGAAGTTAATATATTAAAAAGGCCAGGATTAACCGAAATTACATTTGAAGCACTTATTCCACAAATGAAGTATCCCTTTGCTTCGTATCCTAATGGATTTAGAGGTGCAGCTTACTTTCTTGATGCATTTGAAAAACTAAAGATTTCAAGAAAACCGTTTCAGTTTATTGTTTCTAGGGCAACACCAAATGGAAAACTGCTTTTTGATACAAACATCAAAGTATCTTTAGAAGAATATACGATTTCTGAAGATGCTGGGGAAGGTTTTGATATAAAAGTATCTTTTACATTGAAACAATATGTTGATTATGGAACTAAAACAGTGAAAATCACTATCAAGGATACTAGGAAGAAACCTGTTGTTAAACCAAAGCCTAAGCCAAGGCCTCCTTCTAATTCATCAAATAAGAAACCGACAATTGGTTGTAATGTTGTTGTTAACGGACGATTACATAGAGATAGCTATGGAGCTGGCCCTGGACAAACACGAAAGAATTATAAGGGAAAAATTAACTTTATTAATACAAAAGGAACACATCCATATCATGTCACTACCCCAAGTGGTGGATGGTTAGGTTGGGTTCTTGCGAATGCGGTTAAGGTGGTTTGATTATGGAAATGGAATTATTGATTCAATGGAAAGATACATGTTATCAACCTGTTGTTCATGATGATGTAAAATGGTCGCTAGAAAGAAAAGGAGCACCGGGAAAACTTGAATTTACAGTTTTGAAGGATGATACGCTGAAATTTGAAGAAGGTGCAGTTGTTAGATTAAGAATAGACAGTACAAATGTTTTCTTTGGATTTGTGTTCAAAAAGTCATATGACAAAGAAAAGAACATAAAAGTTACTGCATATGATCAATTAAGGTATTTGAAGAACAAAGATACCTATGTTTACAAAAATAAAACCGCAACAGAACTTGTGAAGATGATTGCTAATGACTTTAATTTGAATGTAGGACAGATGGATGACACTTACCACAAGATAGCAACCAAAGTAGAAGATAATCAGACGCTGTTTGATATTATTCAAAATGCATTAGATGATACCTTGATGAATAGAAGTGAAATTTATGTCCTATATGACGATTTTGGAAAACTGAGGCTTTCCTATGTCGAGTTTTTAAAAGTAGGAATATTGATTGATGCGGAAACTGCCGAAACATTGGACTATTCTTCATCCATTGATGGTGAAACTTATAACAAAATCAAACTTGTAAGAGAGAATGAAGAAACAGGAAAACGTGATGTTTATATAGCACAGCATGGTGTGAACATGAATACGTGGGGGGTTCTTCAATACTTTGATACAGTTGATGAAAACGAGAATGCATCTGCAAAGGCGAATGCATTACTAAAACTGTATAATAAAAAAACAAAAGGATTGAAAGTAAATGGTGTATTGGGAGATTTAAGAGTTCGTGCAGGCTCGCTTGTTGTGGTTCAATTGGATCTTGATGATACCAAGATTCAGAATTTTATGATGGTTGAAAAAGTAACACATAAGTTTGAAAACAATCATCACAGCATGGATTTAACATTGAAAGGCAATGGTGTTTTTGATGGCTAATTTAACTGAATTGATAAAAAGAGCAGCGGTGGAAGCAGTTAATGCATCTAATCCAGCTGCTTTTTATTTTGGAACTGTTACAAGTACATCACCACTTAATATCAATGTTGAACAAAAGATGGATTTGTCAGAAGAATTTCTGATACTTACTAGAGCGGTAAAAGATTATGAAGTTGAAATGACAGTTGATCATCAAACAGATTCTGTATCCTTGAATGCAAATCATTCACATGATGCACAAGCAACATCAGAAATTGATGGAACTTGTGATGTTCAGATACAAAACACTGTAACACCACCTGAAACAAAAGTTGAAAGCAAGGCGACAACAACCCTTGATATCAGTGCTGATGTGAATGTTGAAATAAGTGAAGCGATTATAGATGTATCGCACAGTCACAGTTATTCAGGAAGAAAGAAGTTCACAGTTCACAATGGATTGAAAAAGGGTGAAAAAGTCATTCTAATCAGAATGCAGGGTGGTCAGAAGTTCGTGGTATTAGACAGGATGTGATGCATATGATTCCACAAATAGATTATGAATTAGAAGCAGATTTTGATATTGAAGAAATGCCTTCATCAACATTTAAACTATTGATTGATAAAAAGCGCATCATCGGAAAATGTGATGATTTAGATGCAGTTAAACAGGCAGTTTATTTGATGCTTAATGTTGAACGTTACCAGTATGTTATATATTCAGAAAACTATGGTGTTGAACTGATGGATTTGATAGGTCAGCCAATCCCCTATGTGCTGCCTGAATTAAAGCGAAGAATAACAGAATGTTTGACACAGGATGATAGGATCGATTCGGTTGATGGATTTGAGTTTGAAGTGAATAAACAATTTGTTCATTGCACTTTTACGGTGCATAGCAATATTGGAAGTTTTGAAAGTGAAAGTGTGGTGAATGTATAGAATGTACGAAGATATGAGCGTAGAAGTCATTCTTGAACGAATGATTGGCAGGGTGCTTGAACAAGACAGCAATATTGATACAAGGGAAGGTTCTATTATTTACAATGCCCTTGCCCCCGCTGCTGTTGAAGTGATGGGAATGTATATCGAAGCACAGAGAATTTTGGATGAAACATTTGCGGACACAGCTTCAAGGGAATATTTAATTAAACGAGCAAAAGAGCGTGGTATTACACCACAGCCAGCTACAAATGCGATTTTAAAAGGCATATTCAAACCGTCTACATTAACGATTCCTATAGGGAGTCGTTTTTCTTTGGAAAATTTGAACTATAAGGTTGTTGAAAAAATTACAGATGGTCAATATCAACTGGAATGTGAAACGCTTGGAATTGAAGGAAACAACCATTTTGGAACACTGATTCCAATTGAATATATAGATGGACTGCAATCATGTGAATTAACTGAACTGCTCATTCCAGGTGAGGATGAAGAAGATACAGAATCACTAAGAAGAAGATACTATCAATCACTAGAAGCTGAATCTTACGGTGGCAATAAGATTGATTACAAAACAAAGGTAGGACTGATCAAGGGCGTTGGCGGTGTCAAGGTATATAGCGGTCATGAATGGAATGGTGGGGGAACAGTAAAGGTTGTTATCACTGATTCTAATTATGTCAAGCCCCATGAAACCTTGATTCAAACAGTACAGGAAGAAGTTGATCCTGTTGCATCTCCTGGTGAAGGAATTGGAATTGCTCCAATCGGTCATGTTGTAACTATTGCAGGAGTTAATGAAGCTAGTATTGATATTTCTTTATTGGCAACTTTGCAGCCTGGATATGAATGGGAAGATGTAAAATCACAAGTTGAAACAGTGATTGATGAATATTTATCATTGCTTAATAAGGACTGGGAAAACCAAGATAATATCATTGTTCGTATTTCTCAGATAGAAACAAGGATTCTAGGCATACCAACAGTTGTAGATATTGCGGAGACGAAGATAAATGGCATTGAAGAAAACTATACTGCTGATAAAAATACAATTGTGAAGCGTGGGGTATTGACAAATGGAAAATAAAAAAGTTGATTTACTATCTTATTTACCACCAGTAGTACAGGATTTTGAAGAGATAAAGCAAATCATGAATACTGAAAGTGCAGAATTCAATCTTCTAGTGAAAGAATATCATAATTTATTATGTGATCAATTCGTTCATGAAGCTACTGAAAATGGATTGTCAAGGTGGGAGAGGATTTTAAAGATAAATCCAAAGCCAACAGACACACTAGAATCACGCAGGTGGGAGATTCTTAATCGCTTGAACATAAAGATACCATACACATTTAAAATGCTTAAAAACAAGCTGTATGCATTATATGGTGATAATTATACGATAAAGCTGATAAGCGATATTTATACTATAAGGATTAGATTGCCACCTGTATCTGATTCCGAATTGCGAAGTACATTCAATATGGTAAGTGTAATCGCACCAGCTAATATGATTATAGATATTGCTATTGATGAAAATTTAGAAATGAAAGAGAGGAAATTTATACTATGAACTTAAAAGTTAGATTTAAAAACCCAGTATTTTGGGTTCAAATTGGTGGTGCATTTCTTTTGACTGCACTAGGCTATAATGCTATGCAGCCACAAGATTTAACAACGTGGGAAGGATTATTTAATGTTATAAAAGGGGTGTTTTTCAATCCTTATCTATTGGCCTTGTGTCTATGGAATATGTGGAGTGCTGCCAATGACCCTACTACTAAAGGTATGAAAGACAGTAATTTAGCTAAATCATACGATGAACCTAAATAGTATTAGGGGGGATAGGTTATGTTAAGTATTGTAATCTCTATTGTTTCAACATTAACCTCTAGTGTGCTTGTATTTGTTGTAACAAATCTTATGAAAGAAAACAAAGACATCAGAGCAAGGAGAAGAGAAGAAAACATTGTGAAAGAAGAGAATATTGCGAATGGTGTTTTATGCCTATTGCGTGTGAAATTAATTGAATATCATGACCACTATATGAAAATAGATAGTATTCCTTCTTATGCACGCAGTAATTGGGATATGATGTATGAAGCTTATCACGAACTAGGCGGTAATGGAATGATTACAGGGATGGACAAAGAAATTAAAAATTTAAAAATTGATTAACGAACAGCCGATTATGTGCTGCTTTTTATATGCCTAAAAAGGCTAAAGGAGAAATGAAATATGAATGTAAGAAAAAAGTTAGTATCTGAATCTAAATAT
>Bissell_p1__coassemble_889_pt1 | contig 17050 bp, 17 predicted proteins | sample Bissell_p1__metabat2_high_PE_013 | metagenome-assembled genome bin Bissell_p1 | reverse complement strand
GTGCATAGAAGAAAGTACGTTTAAATAGATTACTTGTGAAAAATGACACCGTTTTCATTAGTGAATCAAAAGTTTTTAAGCAAATCAATAGAAAATAAGGTAAAAAGATGGTATATTAAATTCTTTTTTATATGAAATTGGCTTATTTTTGTTATTTTTTTAACAAATTGAGGTAAAAATTTAAGAAGAGTATAGACAGCTTCACTTGTGAAATATATAATTAGTAATGTAAAGACGAGGAGGGAAGTAATGAATAAGAATATTGGAGAACTGATAAAACAAAAGCGTACGGAAAATAAGATGACACTTAAGGATATTAGTGAAGCAACCGATTTATCCATTGGCTTTTTATCACAGCTGGAACGAGGATTAACATCAATTGCTCAAGATACATTAAAAAAAGTCGCAAAGGCTTTAAATGTAGAAATGAGTTACTTCATGGATCAGCCAAAATCAAAAGAAAAAGTAGTGCTAAGAAGCTACGAAAAAGAAATTCTTAGAATTGAGGGTGGTTCCATCATTGAATATTTAATGACAAATATGGTTACCCAGGCTGAAATGTTACCAAAACTGGTAGAAATCCTTCCGCAGAAAGAAGTAGAAGAATCTTTAACATATTCTCATGAAGGAGAGGAATTCGTTTATGTTTTAGAGGGGATTTTAACTTTGAAGGTTGAAAACGAAGTTTATGATCTATATCCTGGCGATTGTGCACATTATCTTTCTACAAGAGCGCATAACTGGAGTAATCAGACAAACAAGGTTGTAAAATTCATTACGATTAATACCCCAAACCTTTTTAAAGAAACAGGAGAGACGATATGAAAGAGCCTACCATAGTGAATATTCAGAAATATTCTGTACATGACGGAGATGGCATTCGTACAACAGTTTTCTTCAAAGGGTGTTTGTTGAACTGCTGGTGGTGTCACAATCCAGAAAGTCAGAAATATACCCCTGAATTAATGTTTACAAAAGAAAAGTGTACGGGATGTGGATATTGCGAGAAAGCATGTACACATGATGCTATTACAGTGGAAAGTGATGGAATAGCCCACACAGATCCTTCAAAATGTGTATTGTGTGCAGATTGTTTAGATTATTGTGTTCAAAATAATCGTGAAATTGTAGGGAAAACTTACAGCATTAAAGAATTGATGAAAATCATCAATAAAGATGCTCACTTTTATGAAGAAAGTGGCGGTGGAGTAACTTTATCAGGTGGAGAAGTTATGACACAGGATATGGAATATCTGGAAGAATTATGCAAAGCATTAAAAGAAAAAGATTATAATATCGCAATTGATACCTGTGGTTATGCACCAAAAGAAAATTATGAGCGATTATTGCCATATGTTGATACATTCTTATATGATATCAAAACATTAGATGATGAAGTACATCAGAAGTATATGGGAAAATCAAATGATTTAATTTTACGTAATTTGGAATTTTTAGCTGATAACAATGCTAATATCAATATTCGAATTCCGGTTGTAGAACCTGTAAACAGTGATGAAGAAACAATGATGGATATTATCAAATATCTAAAAGAAAGAATCGGAATTGTAAAGGTAAATTTATTGCCATATCACAATACGGGAAGCAGTAAGTATGAAAAGCTGGGGCGTGAATATCCAGCAAAAGATTTAAAAGTGCCTAGCAAAGAGCATATGGAAAAGCTGAAAGTTCTATTTGAGGAACATGGTTTCAAACAGGTGAAGATAGGAGGATAAACAATGGAACTTAGAGGAATGAATGATCGTATCAAAAAGCTTAGACTTCAAAGTGAAGAAACTACACCACACATTTTTATGGAACGTGCAATGTTGATGACAGATGCTTATAAAAAATACGAAGGTGAAGTATCAATTCCAGAACTTCGTGCACTTTCTATGAAAGAAATTTTCTCACGTAAAACAATCACAATTGAAGATGGAGAATTGATTGTTGGGGATAAAGGGGCTGGTCCACAGTCTACACCAACATTCCCAGAGTTATGCTGTCATACTTTGGAAGATATGAAGGTTATGAATGATCGTGAACTAATTTGTTTTAAAGTTAGCGATCAGGATTTAAAACAGCAGGAAGAAGTTATTATTCCATTCTGGGAAAAACGCTCTATCCGTCATAAAATTATTAACTCTATGTCTCAGGAATGGAGAGATTGCTATGAAGCAGGTATCTTCACTGAATTTATGGAACAGCGTGGTCCAGGGCATACAGTAGGTTCTGAAAAAATTTATGCAAAAGGTTTCTTAGATTATCAAAATGATATCAAAAAAGCATTGGATTCTATTGATTATTTAAATGATCCAGAAGCAATCGAAAAAAGAGATGAACTTCGTGGTATGAGCATCATGTGTGATGCAATTATGATTCTTGGTGAACGTTATGCGAAATTAGCTAGAGAAATGGCTGAAAAAGAAACAGATTCAGCTCGTAAAGAAGAATTGTTACAGATTGCGGCAAACTGTGATGTAGTACCTGCACATAAACCACAGACATACTGGCAGGCTATTCAGATGTACTGGTTTGTACATTTAGGGGTTACAACAGAATTAAACCCATGGGATGCTTATTCTCCAGGACGTTTGGATCAGCATTTAAATCCATTCTATGAAGCAGATATCGAAGCTGGACGTTTGGATAAAACAAAAGCAAAAGAATTGTTAGAATGTCTATGGGTTAAATTTAACAACCAGCCAGCTCCTCCAAAAGTAGGTATCACTTTAAAAGAATCTTCAACATATACTGACTTTGCTAATATCAACACTGGTGGTATTACAGCAGATGGAGAAGATGGAGTTAACGATGTATCTTATTTGATTTTGGATGTAATGGATGAAATGAAGTTATTACAGCCATCAAGTAATGTACAGATTTCTAAGAAAACACCAATGAAGTTCTTAAAAAGAGCTTGTGAAATTAGCCGTAAAGGTTGGGGACAGCCTGCCTTCTATAACACAGAAGCAATTATTCAGGAATTATTGAACGCAGGAAAATCTATTGAAGATGCTCGTCGTGGTGGAACATCTGGATGTGTTGAAACAGGTGCATTTGGACGTGAAGCTTACATCCTTCAGGGATATTTCAACCTTCCAAAAATTTTGGAAATTACAATGCACAATGGATTTGATCCAGTTGGTGGAAAACAGTTAGGTCTAAAACTTGGTAATGCAGAAGATTTCAAAACATATGATGAATTATTTGATGCATATAAGAAACAGATTGAATATTTTGCAGATATAAAAGTAAAAGGTAGCAACATGATTACTCGTATTTATGCAAAATATATGCCAGCTCCATTCTTGTCAATTATTACTGATGATTGTATTTCAAGTGGAAAAGATTACAATGCTGGTGGTGCTAGATACAATACAAACTATTTACAGGGTGTTGGTATCGGTACAATTACAGACTCTCTTGCTGCAATTAAATATAATGTATATGATGAAAAGAAATTTACAATGGCAGAATTGATGCGTGCAATGGATGCTAACTTTGAAGGGGAAGAAAATGCATTGATTTATAACCTTGTATCTCGTAAAACTCCAAAATATGGAAACGATGATGACTATGCAGATTCTATTATGAAGGAAGTATTCACATTCTATAAAGATACAATTACAGGACGTCCGAACATGCGTAATGGACAGTGGAGAATCAATATGCTTCCAACTACATGTCATGTTTATTTCGGTGAAGTTATGCTTGCTTCTCCAAATGGACGTAAAGCACACAAACCAGTTAGTGAAGGTATTTCTCCAGAAAAAGCTGCAGACGTTCATGGACCAACTTCCGTTATCCGCTCAGCTAGTAAAATGGATCACCTTTCTACAGGTGGAACATTGTTGAACCAGAAATTTACTCCTGCTGTAGTTGCTGGAGAAGAAGGTTTAACAAATATGGCAAATCTAATTCGTTCTTACTTTAATATGGATGGACATCATATTCAGTTCAACGTTATCGATCGTGAAACATTAATTAAAGCACAGCAGAATCCTGCAGAATATCGTGATTTGATCGTACGTGTAGCTGGATATTCTGATCACTTCCGTAATTTAAGCAAAGAATTACAGGATGAAATTATTAACCGTACAGAACAAAGTTTTGACTAATTTGAAAGGAACATAGATTATGAGTAAAAAGATTGGGTTTATCGGTAGTGGAAATATGGGAGGTGCTATGATCGGTGGGATCATCAAAGCTTCCCTAACTGCTAAAGAAAATATTTATGTATCAGATATTAATGAAGCAAGTCTTAATAAAATGAAAGAAAGCTATGGGGTAAATACAACAACAGATAATGCTGAATTAGCTAAAGAATGTGATATTATCGTATTATCTGTAAAACCTTTCCTTTATCCAGTAGTTATCAATCAGATTAAGGATGTTGTAAAAGAAGATGTAATTATCGTTGTTATAGCGGCTGGACAGTCTTCAGCAGCAGTAGCAGAACTATTTGGAAAAGAAATTAAAGTTGTTAAAACAATGCCAAATACACCTGCACTAGTTGGAGAAGGTATGGCTGCAATCGCACCAGCTAAAAATGTATCAAAAGAAGAAACAGAAGAAATTGTCGCAATCTTCAACAGTTTTGGTAAATGCGAAATCGTACCTGAACATTTGATGGATGCAGTAACAGCTGTTAGTGGATCTTCACCTGCCTATGTATATATGCTGATTGAAGCTATGGCTGATGCAGCTGTAGTTGAAGGTATGCCTAGACCTCAGGCTTACAAATTTGCAGCACAGTCTGTACTAGGAAGTGCAAAAATGGTTCTTGAAACAGGAAAACATCCAGGGGAATTGAAAGATATGGTTTGTTCTCCAGGAGGAACTACAATTGCTGCAGTAGCAAAATTGGAAGAAACAGGTTTTCGTTCAAGCATTATGCAGGGAATGAAAGCTTGTGCTGATAAATCTAGAGAAATGTCTAAATAGAACTCATTTAATTTAAAAGAAGAATTTATTGAAAGATAGAGAGATGGTTATGAATATTACTACTATTATTATTACATTATTAGTTATTTTATTAGTTGGATATGCTGCATTCTTTGCATACGACTTATTTAAACATAAAGATGAATTTGAAAAAGAAACAAACTTCTGGATAACTGGTGTTATTGGGGCAATCGTTAACTTCTTTGATCCACTTGGAATTGGAGCATTTGCACCGCAGACAGCTTTATTGAAATTTACAAAACAAACAAGAGATAAACTGATTCCAGGAACAATGAATGTTGCCAATACAATTCCAGTATTATTACAGGCATTGATTTTCACAACTATTGTAAAAGTTGAAGCTTTAACATTGGTTGTTATGTTGGTAGCAGCTATGCTGGGAGCTATTTTGGGAGCTGGTGTAATTTCTCGCATGTCTGAAAAGAAAATTCGTTTGGTAATGGGATTTGCATTGGCTTGTACAGCTTTGATTATGTTAGCTAGTTTATTAGGATTATTCCCAATCGGTGGTACTGCTATTGGACTTTCTGGAGTTAAACTTGTATTTGCAGGAATCGTAAACTTTGTGTTAGGTGCTTTAATGACTGCTGGTGTTGGCTTATACAATCCATGTATGGTACTTGTTTATATGTTAGGTATGTCACCAGATGTAGCATTCCCTATCATGATGGGTTCATGTGCATTCTTGATGCCACCTGCTTCTGTAAAATTCATTAAAGAAGGAGCATATAACCGTAAATCTGCATTATCTATGTGTATTTTTGGTTCTATTGCGACTTTAGTAGCTTCTATTTTGATTAAATCACTTCCACTTGATGTATTGAAATGGATCGTTGTATGTGTTACAGTTTACACATCAACAGTAATGCTTCGTGCAGGTTTAGCGAAAGTAAAAGGGGCAAATAATTAAATTAAAGATAGAGATTAGAACATGATTGATTCTAATCTCTTTTTTTCAATTTTCTAACCTCATTGATTTTATTTATAGAAATGCAGAAGTAAATAAATTGACGTAAAAATATAGCATCATTATAATAATATGGAAATAGAAAGAGGGTATAACAGATGAAAAAAATATATACAGCATCGTTTATTTATTTTTTACTGGCGATGGCAGGAGGTGTTTTTTATAGAGAATTTACAAAGATATTTAACTTTACAGGAATAACAACATTATCTTATGTGCATGTACATTTCCTGGTATTAGGTACTTTCTTGTTTCTTTTGTTGTTAGTATTAACTAAAAACTTTTCTATACTAGACAGTAAATGGTTTTCACGTTTCTTTATAGTATATAATATTGGTCTTCCTGTAATGGTTGGTATGTTTATTTTAAGAGGAATCTTGCAAGTCACAGGAAGTGGAATAACAAGTGGAATGAATGGGATGATTGCAGGAATTGGCGGAGTTTCCCATATACTTTTATTTGTAGCATTGTGTATGATGTTTGCATCTATCAAACAGGCAATCAAAGAAGCAAAATAATTATGTTGGAAAAATAAAATATAGATCTACTAAATTCGCAGTATTTCACTAGCACCCATTTGGGTGCTTTATTTGTAGTAGATTTAACGAAAAAAATAAGCGGTTATATATGAAATATATTGTGTTCATTATGGGGAAATGGTATATATTAAGTAGAATGATACAAAAAGATGTTTACGCAAAAGTAAGAAAATAATATAGATTAAGGATTGTGGTAAAATAATCCTTAAACATAAATATAGCAGGGAGATGATAACCATGGTTTTGTTTCTGTTATACGTTAAATCTTTCAGTGTTTAACATTTATCTTTTCATATTAAAAATAATAAGGAGTGAAAATCATGAATAAAGAAAAACTAAGAAAGTTTAAAGAAAGTGGAGAAAAATATTCTATTTCAAAGAGTTTTGCACAGTCTTACAATAGAGGAAGATTATTAATTGCAGGAATTCTCGCCTTGCTTATTTTAATTTTGTGTCTATAATATGTAAAAAATTCTTTTTAAAAAATGGTTCCAAAATCACATGCTATTTTGGAGCCACTTTTTCTTGTGGTACGCTAAGCATGGCATACATCTAGGTGGTGAAAGTCCACTGTGGGGGCGTTCATCGCAACCGCCAACCACTAGCCAAAGTCAAGGGTGTCCATCGTGAGGTGGAATCTGAAGGAAGACAGAGGCAAAACTCCGGTCTGAGGAATACGAATCACATCAGGCATATCATGGGGATGAGTGTGCCAAACAACACAAAGTCCAAAAGAGTTGCGGATAAAACTGTGATATGTAAATGTGGCAGATATATGGAGGGAAAGAGGTATGACCTTATCTTGGGAGGTCTTGCAGAGGAAAAAAAACCTAGTAACAACGAACTGCAAGAAGTCAGCAGACGTCATAGTAGCGAGGAAATTCCTGTAATGGGAATGGAGTGAAGGACAGAACAGATTTAGCAGTTATTGAAAATGAAATTGAAGGTATGTACGAAACCACGAAACAGTGAACAGACTAGGACCATGAGTAGACAAAGAACGGATGAAAGTGGAAGTCAGTGCATACATAGCGAAGAAATGGAGATAACGGAATATGAAAACAGAGGAAAGATTATTGGAACAGATGTTACATTTTACAAATCTGCAAACTGCATATGAGCGTGTAGTAAAGAATAAAGGTGCAGTAGGAATAGATGGAGTGGAATATACAGAGCTGGGAGCGTATTTGGGGAAATACGGGAAGGAAATAAAAGAACAGATACGTAACAAAAAGTATAAACCACAACCAGTAAAACGAGTAGAGATTCCAAAAGCAGATGGAGGAGTAAGAAATCTAGGAATACCAACAGTAGTAGACAGATTTATCCAGCAAGCAATCCTGCAGGTGCTCACACCAATTTATGAACCTAAATTCCATGAACATAGCTATGGTTTTCGACCAAAGAAATGTTGCGAGATGGCAATTATCAAGGTGCTGGAGTATATGAACGATGGCTTTCACTGGATAGTAGACATAGATTTAGAGAAGTTCTTTGACAATGTAAATCATGACAAGCTGATTACGTTAATCATGAAAGATGTGAAGGATGGAGAAATCGTATCTCTGATTAGGAAATATCTAAAAAGTGGAATCATGATAAATGATGAATATCGAGAATCCGTCATAGGAACACCACAGGGAGGAAATCTGTCTCCGTTATTGAGTAATATTATGTTGAACGAGCTTGATAAAGAACTGGAGGCAAGAGGACTGAATTTTGTGAGGTATGCGGATGACTGCATTATCTTGGTAGGAAGTTCAAAGGCAGCAGATAGAGTCATGGAGAATGTGTTCAAATTTATAGAAAAGAAATTAGGATTAAAAGTAAACATGACTAAAAGCAAAGTATCAAAGCCGAATGAAATAAAATATCTGGGATTTGGATTCTATAAAGACCTAACAGATGGATTATGGAAAGCAAAGCCACATGAAAAGGCGATACAGAAGCTGAAAATGAAATTAAAAAAGCTGACACAGAGAAGCTGGTCAGTGGAAATGGACTACCGGTTAGGTAAGATAAAACAGTGTATCGTAGGATGGGTAAATTATTTTAGAATAGGAAACTTCAGAGAGATATGTCGAGAAATAGATAGAAACATACGGTTTCGTATCCGGATGTGCATATGGAAGCAATGGAAAAGAATAAGAACGAAACATCATGCATTAAAACGATTAGGAATAGAAGAATGGAAAAGCAGGTCATGGTCAAACAGCCGAAAGGGCTATGCAAGATGTGCAAGCACATTTTTAAAAGTGGCAATATCCAATAAGATACTAAAGAAAAGAGGTCTAACATCCATGTTAGACCAATATCAGAAAATACATATTCTAGTATAAATCTGAACCGCCGTGTGCCGAACGGCATGCACGGTGGTGTGAGAGGACAGTAATTGAACTAATCAATTACTTCCTACTCGATTATTTGTTAAATTTTTTATCTTTCAAAAAAAGTATTATCATGATCTTTTATACTTGCTTATTCTTTTTGATATGCCATAGATAAAAGATGGCTAAAAGAGCACAAAACAACTCACAAACAGGGAAAGCTAGCCATATACCTGTTATACCAAAACATATAGATAAAAGAAAGGCGCATAAAATAATTCCAAAAAATCCTCTAAATAAAGCTAAAATAGATGAGTATTTGCTTTTTTCAATGGCGGCTAGCCAGCTGATAGTAGAAATATTGATGCCTGTAAATAAGAAACCAAGAAAGTAAATACGTAATCCATCTGAAGCAAAATTAGCAAGAGTCTGATTGTTTTCACTGTTAAAAATCGCAATGATATCTCCTGTAAATAGATATACAAGAAGAATAAGAAGGATACTAACGATAAAAGATACTTTTAAAGATAATGTTAATAAATGATTGATATTATTTGTTTCTTTTTTACCATAACATCGACTGATCAAAGGTTGACAGCCCAGAGATATACCTGTAAATATCGCAATCGAAACCAAAGATAAATTGGCAATGATGCCATAAGCAGCAACTGCAATATTGCCAGCTTGTGCCAAGAGTAAAAAGTTAAAAACAATTAAAACGATTCCTGAAGAAAATTCATTTATAAAAGAAGAGAAGCCTAAGGTAAATATGGTTTTTAAATAAGAGATTTTCAAATCTTTTAAAACAAACTTTAAAGAATTTGTTTTTTTAAAAAAATGAATAGATAAAATACATAGACTGATGATAGGAGCTAATCCAGTCGCAAAAGCGGCACCAAAAATACCCCAGTTAAGTGGGTACATAAAAACATAATCCAAAATGATATTTGATAAACTTCCAATTAACATCCCGCTCATAGCTAGTTTCGGATCATTGTCATTTCTAAGATAAGCAATCATAATATTATTCAAGATGAAAAAAGGGGCAAAGCATAAAATGGTTTTTAAATATAAAGTAGTTGTTGGCAATATTTCTCCATTTGCACCTAATATAGATGCGATGTCTTCGCTAAAAAGAATACCTGTCATACATAATAAAATTCCAGAAAGTGTTCCAAAAAGAAATGTAAAGCTAAATAAAGAAGAAGCTTCTGCATTTCTTTTCTGACTATGTAAAATAGTAAATCGTGTGGCAGAACCAATCCCCAATAACAAGGCAAAGGCAGACATTAGATTATATACAGGTATTGCGATATTTAAGGAAGCTAGTCCATTGCTACCTAAACAGGCAGAGATAAAATACGTATCTGCGAGTACGTATAAGGAAATAGCGAGCATTCCTAATACATTGGAAGATACATATTTCATAAAATCGTTTCGTAATGTATTCATGTATTTCCTCCTAAGAATATGTATGAAATTATATCAAAAAAGAAAAAGAGAAATCTCTCTTTTTATAATTTTTTAGGATGCATCATATAAGAAACAATGCTTCCATATCCATTTTTAAATGTTTGCGTATATTCATCAAAAGATATATCACTGGAATAATACATGATTTCAAAATCCTGTGTAAAGGCATTCACACGTAAATGAGATCTTAAAAAACCATTTGTCATATAAAACTGCTTTCTTTTTTCACGTAGTTCTTTATGTTCTTTTAAGCATTCCATCGTATCTTCAATTTCCAGGAAAATTCTTTTACCTTCATATTTGTTCTTTAATAAGGTTAATGCAGTACTTCCATATCCTTTCCCTCTGCAGTTTTTATCAATGGCAAAATAATCAATAAATACCATGTCTTTATGTTCTACTGCAATAAAAAGTCCTACACAAACTTCATCATCTATTAAAGCATATAGTTTTACATGTTTTCTTCTGAATAGAAAAAATGGCTTTTTTTCAACAGCTGGGAAAGCTTCGTTGTAAATTTCTTTTATTTTCTTTTTATCTTCTGCATTTGCTAATCTAAGAATCATATACTTCCTCCTGTCTTATTATTATACAATAGAAACAACGATTCTGCCTAGCTATCTATTCGTGTTATAATACAGGAAAGGAAGGGATCATAATGGAACAGGAATCTTTATTTGAGGAAGTATCTTTTCAGCCTTTAGCAAGCAGAATGCGTCCTGCATCTCTTAGTGAATATGTAGGACAAAAACATTTGGTTGGGGAAGGAAAAGTTCTTTGGAAACTGATTGAAAAAGATCAAATCACAAGCATGATTTTCTGGGGACCTCCAGGAGTAGGAAAAACCACATTGGCAAGAATTATTGCGCATCATACAAAGTCAAGATTTATTGATTTTTCTGCGGTTACAAGTGGAATAAGAGAAATACGACAAGTTATGAAAGAAGCACAGGACAGCATGGTATATGGACAAAGAACGATTTTATTTGTAGATGAAATACATCGTTTTAATAAAGCTCAGCAGGATGCTTTTCTTCCTTATGTAGAAAAAGGAAGTATTATTTTAATTGGTGCGACAACTGAAAATCCTTCCTTTGAAATCAATTCAGCATTATTGTCTCGCTGCAAGGTCTTTGTGTTAAAAGCTTTAGAAGATGAAGATATTTTGGAATTGTTGAAAACAACGCTGCATAGCCCAAAAGGACTTGGCAAGGAAAACATACAAATAGAAGAATCTATATTGAAACAATTGGCTGCATTTGCGAATGGGGATGCCAGAGTGGCGTTAAATACATTGGAAATGTGTGTGTTAAATGCAGAAAATACAGATGGTGTACAAATCGTAAATGAAGAGGTATTGGCACAATGTATTTCACAGAAATCTTTATTGTATGATAAAAAAGGAGAAGAACATTATAATTTGATTAGTGCCTTGCATAAATCAATGCGAAACAGCGATGTACAGGCATCTATTTACTGGCTGGCAAGAATGCTGGAAGCAGGAGAAGATCCGCTGTATATTGCCAGAAGACTTGTTCGTTTTGCTAGTGAAGATGTCGGTATGGCAGATAGCAGAGCATTGGAAATCTGTGTGTCTGTATATCAGGCATGTCATTTTATTGGAATGCCTGAGTGCAGTGTACATTTAACACATGCAATCACTTATTTATCCTTAGCTCCAAAAAGCAATGCATTGTATATGGCATATGAACATGCCAAAATCGATGCGATGAAAATGCGCAGTGAACCAGTGCCTTTGCATTTACGAAATGCAGTAACCAGTTTAATGAAAGAACTGCATTATGGAGAAGGATATCAGTATGCACATGATCATGAAGATAAATTAACCGCAATGAAATGTCTTCCTGACTCGTTACAAGGCAAGCTATATTATAAGCCAACAATCCAAGGCTCGGAACAAAAAGTAAAATTACGTATGGAACAGATTGAAAACTGGAAGAAAAACAATACATGATTCTTCTTGTATATACGTAAATAGAACTATAAAATAAATTAGAAAAGGAATATGGAAAGGGGCGTATTAAATGAGTGATACGATAGTAAAATGCAAAGCTGTTTTTTTTGATATTGATGGAACCTTTTATGATCATGTGACAAATCAAATCTTGCCATCTTCCATACAGGCAGTAAAAGAGCTAAAAGAAAAAGGGTATAAGGTTGCCTTGTGTTCTGGAAGACCTTTGCGTATGGCGAAAGAACTTCCTTTATTTGAAAATATTTCATGGGATGGTTTTGTTGGAAGTGCGGGAAATGTAGTCTATGATGAAAATTTAAATATATTAGTAAAAAAAGGATTTGCAGATGAAGAATTGCAAAACATATTTTCTATTGCGAAAGAAAAGGATATTGCCTGTTACGTAAATGGGGAAGATGTGTATTTAACAAAAGATGATGAAGAGGCAAAGAAAGTTTTAAAACAGTTTCATGTAGAAATACCAAAAGAAATAAGAGAGTATAAAACAGGAGATCAGGTAGAAATGATTAGTATGTTTAAAGGATATGATTATGATTATTCTGCTTTCTTAAAGGTAAAAGATTTGCGACTTCAAAAATCAAGTGGTGTCATTATGGATATTGTGAAAGATGGAGTAAACAAAGTACATGGCATTGATGCATTGATGGAATATTGGGGCTTAAAAGAGCATGGATATATAGCATTTGGAGATTCTATGAATGATAAAGAGATGCTGGAACATGCTAATATTGGAATTGCCATGGAAAATGGTGATGAGGCTTTATTTTCCTATGCAGATCATGTATGTGGACCCAGCCATAAAGACAGCATTTATCAAATGTTGAAAAAAATGCATGTTCTATGATTTTACAGTAAGGATATGGTATAATACGAATACCTAAAGGAGGTAATAATTATGAATGAAAAAAGAAAACTAGTCTTAGTAGGAACTGGCTTTGTAGGAATGAGCATGGCATATAGTTTCTTAAGTACCGGTGGAATAGATGAACTTGTTTTAATTGATGTAAATGAGGCAAAAGCAGAAGGAGAAGCAATGGATCTTCAACATGGTCTTCCTTATGCCAGAGGAAAAATGGTAGTAAAATCTGGAGGCTATGAAGAATGTAAAGATGCCAGTGTTGTTGTAATTACTGCAGGTGTTACAATGAAAGAAGGAGAAACTCGTTTAGATATTGCGGCTAAGGATACGATGATTATCAAAAGTGTAACGGAAAATATTATGAAATCCGGCTTTGATGGAATTATTGTTGTTGCCAGCAATCCAGTTGACAGTATGACATATGTTGCACAGAAAGTTAGTGGACTTCCAAAGGAAAGAGTTATCGGTTCTGGTACGATTTTAGATACTGCAAGACTTCGCTACTTAATGAGTGAATATCTAAATATCTCCAGCAATAATATTCATGCATATATTATGGGAGAACATGGAGATAGCAGTTTTGTTCCATGGACACATGCCTATGTAGGATGTAAGAATTTATTGGAACTGTTAGATGAAAAAGGAAAAGATTTATCTGATTTGCATGGTATTTATGAGCAGGTACAGCAGGCAGGATATGAGCTGATCAAGCGTAAGAAATCTACATATTATGGAATTGGTTTATCTTTAAATCGATTAGTACATGCAATCTTAGATGATGAGAATGTTATTTTAACGGTATCTTGTTATCAGGAAGGTGAATATGGACAGGAAGGTCTGTATATTGGAGTTCCTGCGGTTATCAATCGTCAGGGAATTCGTGAAATTGTAAAACTGGATTTAAATGAAGTAGATCAGGCAAAATTTGATGCAAGCTGCAAAGCGTTGAAAGAATTAAATACCGATGTAATTGATCCATTATTATAAGTAAAAAGTCATGTTCGCATGACTTTTTTAGAAAAGAGGGGAAATGTATGGAGTATACAATGATAGCGACATGGAAAATGTCTTATGATGGGATAGGTCTTGCGAAAGAGGCATTGGAAAAAGGGTGCAGTGTAAAAGAGGCGATTCGAATTGCCATTCAAAACGTAGAAGAACGAGAAGAATTTATTTCTGTAGGTCATGGCGGATTGCCCAATATAGATGGACATGTTCAGCTTGATGCGGCTTATATGGATGGGGATACCCTTGATTTTGGCGGTATAATCGAGGTAGAAGATATAAAAAGCCCAATTGCAGTTGCACAGGATTTATGTGGATTAAAATGTAACTGTCTTTTATCTGGAAAAGGTGCAGAGTCTTATGCGAAAAAGAATGGCTTTCCATTTGAAAATCATCTTTGTGAGTCCTCGAAAAAAAGATGGGAAGAAAAGAAAAAAGAAGATATAGAAGAGCTTCAAGCATATGAAGGTCATGATACCGTATGTGTACTTGGTAAAGTTAAAAAACATCTGGGGGTAGGGGTATCTACAAGCGGACTGTTTATGAAGCAGGAAGGTCGTGTAGGAGACAGCCCTATTATTGGCTCAGGATTTTATGCAGATTCTTTGATAGGATGCGCTGCCGCAACAGGTCTTGGAGAAGATATTATGAGAGGCTGTTTGTCTTTACGTGTTGTGGATAAAATGGCAGAAGGAAAACATGTACAGGAAGCAGTAAATGAAGTTTTAGATGCACATATAAAACGCATGGCATTGATGAAAAAAGATTGTGATGCCATAAGTTTGATTGCGATGGATAAGGATGGAAATTGTGCAGCCTCTACCAATATTTGTGAGTTTCCATTTGTGGTTTTACAGGATAATGATATAAAACTGTTTGTCGCAACATATAAAGAAGGCATGCATAATGTATTTGAAGCTGATGAAACGTGGTTAAAACAGTATAAAGGAGATTAAAAAAACAGAAGATTTTTGTCTTCTGCTAATCAAAGTAAGTAACTTTCTGTGGGTCGTAGCGATCCACTTTTTCTTTTGTTTCTGCAGGATAGCCAACAGCTATAACACCTACGGGTAATAGAGTATCTTCTAAGTGATAGTATTGTCTAAAATTATCAATTCTTTCCTGCTTTGGACCAACGGCACACCAGCAAGTTCCTAGTCCCAAATGCACGCCTTCAATGAGGATATTCTCAATCGCAGCAGCACAATCTACATAAGAATATTCTACACTATCGGTTTCTTTCGTATCACTCATTACAAGAATTGCACAAGCTGCTTCTTTCATCATTCCTGTATAAGGCTGCAGCTCTTGCATAGTATTAGTGCTTCTTTGTTTCGAATAACTAGAAAACGCCAATCCTGTCGATTACGTGCTGTTGGGGCATTCATTGCGGCACGAAGCAGTTTTTCTATTTTCTCCTCTTCTACTTTTTGAGTTGTAAAATGCCGAATACTTTGTCGATCATATAGTTCCTTTAACATAACGCTCACCTCTATCGTAAGTATACAACGAAAAAGAAAAAAACGATAGAGAAAATTTCTATCGCTATTTTAAAGTGGAAGGTTTTATTAAATTGGATTTCGGATTTAGAAGATACTCTGGATCTTCCTTGATGAGGGTATCGATTGTCACAAACTGATATCCTTTTGCGTCTAATTCTTTTAATAACTGCTTAATTCCTTTTACTGTATCTTCATGTATATCATGCATTAAGACAACTTCATAGCCAACTTCTGCATTCTTTTTCACAATCTTACTCATGATGGAGGCATTATGGTTTCTCCAGTCTTCAGAATCAATATCCCATAAAACCATATCCAAACCACATACATCTTTCATTGTTTGATTTATTGCCCCAAAAGGAGGACGGAAATATCTTGGTTCAAATCCGTTGGCTTGAAAGATTGCATCATTTACTTTATAGATTTCTTCATTTACATCTTCTTTTTTCATATATGGAGGTTGTGCTGCTATATGTATGGAATGGTCCCAGGAATGGTTTGCGACTTCATGGCCTCTTTTATATACATCTTTAACGATGTCTGGGTTTGCTTTTACGTTTTGGCCAAGCATAAAGAAAGTAGCGCGTCCATTGTACTTTTCAAATTCTGCCATGATTTCTTTTGTGTTTTTGTAGTGAGGACCATCATCAAATGTAAATGCAATCAGTTTTTTTCCTTTTTCTACTTTAGGCTGAGGAGCTGGAGTAATTGGATCTTTCATATAATAAGATGGAATATTTTTGTTTGTTAAGGCAATGTATTTTTTGTTTTCTTTATAAGGAACAGAAATCTTTTGGTTTTTCTTTCCTTCTACATAGAAACTAAGTTCCTTTTTACCAATCGTAAAAGAAGAAAGATTTTGTTTTTTTATGAGATTCTCTTTGATACCTGCATCTTTTGCTTTTGTTTTCATCATGGCTATATAATCTCTTCGAAGAACATCATCTACCTGCAAGAAACGATTTCTTTTTTTGTCGTAGTTGTAATATGTATCTTCCTGCTGAAGAACTTTATCTTCTTCATCTACTACTTTTTTATGAAATACAAGTGAAATATAAGTATCAAAGATTTCTTCAGTATCATAATCAATACTTACATAATGCATGCTGTTTTTATCTTTTAAAGGAACAGCATGCTGTTTTCCATATTTTGTGATTTCTGAATCCAGATTTTTAATATCGAAAGCAGGGTAGTAATAAGATATGAAATATGCATCTTTTTCTTTTTGTGTCGTATGCTTCATTTCACCAGCAAGCTTTGTGTCTTCCTTGTATCTTTGATAAGCGGCATATGGATCATGAAACAGCCATGTAACTCCTTTAAAAAGCAGAAAACCAGCGATAAAAATACCGGCAAGCAAGATTGCCAGATGTGACCATTGTATACGTAAATGGGATAAATTTTTATTTAATTT
>Bissell_p1__coassemble_195_pt1 | contig 65063 bp, 54 predicted proteins | sample Bissell_p1__metabat2_high_PE_013 | metagenome-assembled genome bin Bissell_p1 | reverse complement strand
ATAAAAAATTTGGAATAAAAAGTCATTGACATTATTTTTAATAGTAGAGTATAATAATTATGGATAAATTATCGTGATGATCCACAGGAAAGAAAAAGGAACGGCTGCCACCGTTCCTTTTTTATGCTGTTGTTGCCTATTTCTTCTTATCCATCCAATCGCAGATCCAATGACATATTGTACCTGCAATAATAGAAGAAATTATCGTAATGATAATCTCCACAGGAAATCACCTCCTTCCTGTTCGTTTAGAGGCAGGCAACCTTGTAATTATATCATTGTAAAAAATAGGATAATAAAAAATAAACTATTTCTGTATGATATTAAAAAAACTCAAGAACGCGTGTATATGCAATCTTGAGTTTAAAATTAACTGATAATTTTTAAAACAATTTAATCGATACTATCTACTTCCCATTTTAAGATGTTTCCAGTGTAGGCATCAATCTCAAATTCATATTCTTTATTATTGAAATTAATTTCACCTTCATATGTATATCTTCCATCATCTTTTTCTAATTCAATATAGATGTTAGAAGAAGTAGCTCCGCTTACTTTTGCCAAAGCAATAGACATTGCTTTATCTTTTGATATCATGCTGTTAGAATTAGAAGAATTATTGTCTTTTTCATAGTCTTTATCAGCTTTTAAAATAGTTCCATTGCTTTTCGCAATATCATATTCATATTCATAATTTCCAGCATAGAAACTTACAGAATATGCTTCCTGTCCATGTTCCCAGTCATTTTCTATTTTTAATCCTTTTACATTGCTTTCACTTACTTTCGCATGAGCAAGGGCGATAGATTTTGCTTTTTCTCTGGTAATACTGGTAGAAACAGGAGTTTTATTGGAAGAACTAGATTTGTTTGTATTGTTTGATGGAGTATTAGAAGCAGTAGTTTTATTATTTGAATTTGAAGTTGTATTTACAGTAGTGGAAGTATTGTTTTTCTTAGAATCTGTATTTTTTTCATTGTTCATTGCAGATGTTAAATTTTCAGATTCATTTTTAAGAATTTCACCTGTGCTGCGATCAATATCATAATCATATTTTTTATCTTTTGTATAAAATTCAATAGAATATACATCTTTTCCATTTTCTTTATCTTTTGTTAGTTGTATAGATGCAACATCTTTTTCATTCACATTCGCATGATTATAAGCAGTAGTTTTTGCGCTATCTTCACTGATATAAGATCCATCTGAAGCTGTATTTGCCATTCCATTTGAACATCCGGCTAAAATTGTAACTGCTAATAATGGATAACATAATTTGTATAACTTTTTCATATTTCATCTCTCCTTTTATCTTTTACATCTATACTTTAACAGGCAAAGATTAAAGAAAGATTAAAACATTTCATTTTTTTGAGAAATTTCAAAGAAAAATTTTGTTCCTTTATGCAGTGTGCTTTCAACATGAATTACCCCATGATGTACCTCTATGATCCATTTCACCATGGATAAACCTAATCCACTGCTTTCACTATTTGATCTGGCACTATCTGCCTGATAGAAACGATTCCATATATATGGAAGGTCTTTTTCATGTATGCCACATCCATCATCTTCCACACTTCCATAAATATATCCATCATGGCTTGTTAAAGAAACATGAATATGTCCATTTTCTTTTCCATACTGCAAAGCATTATTTAACAGATTCATCCACAAACGGATAAGAAGTGTCTGATCTCCATAAATTTGTATATTTTCTACAATTTCATGTGTTATGGAAATATTTTTTTCTTTGGCATATAGCTGGCATTCTTCGATTGCCATTTCACATAATTCTGTAAAGTTTAAACGCTCCATATGCAGTTTTTCTCTTCCCTGATCAGCTCTTGATAATAAAAGAAGCTGGGATAACATGTTTGTTAGTATGCGTGTTTTTTTATGGATAACAAGCAGTTTTTCTCTTATTGTTTCATCTAAATTATCTGTATCTAATAATGCATCACACTGCATAGAGATAACACTTAATGGAGTACGAAGTTCATGTGAAACATCGGATGTAAATTGCTGTTCACGTTTGATGGAGTCTTCTACCTGGTCTAATAATTCATCAAAAGTATTCGCAAGATGATAAATTTCATCTTTTCCATTTCCTAAATGAATTCTTCTTGATAAATCTTTTTCTTTTTGTATGCTTTGTACAGTATTTGTTATCTGATACACAGGAGAGAGCGCTTTTTTTGCCATAAAATAACCAATAACAGCAGTAAGAAGTATAAATAAGGGAAGAAGTATAAGTGCAAGACGAAGTACATTATAAAAAGTAGATTCTGTCTTTGACAAAGATAAGATTCCTCTTACATATAGGACTTCATTTTCATTAAGGGGAGTGGAAATATCCATTACATAATAACGTGTGTGATTACTGGTAATTTCACGAATATAACCATTTTCTAAAGGAGAATCATTGGAAAATCCATACGGAATTCTTCCATAAAGCAATTCTTTATATTGGTTATAGACAGATAAATATACACCATCTTCTAATTCCATAAGTTCAGAATCAAATTTTACTTTTCCATCATTAATATGAATTTCTTTTAAAGAAGAAGATACACGTTCTTCTAATGTATGTTTGGCATTTGTAAGTATCTGCTGTTCTCCTAAAGAAAAAAGAATTCCTAAAATAATGCATACGATAATGGTAGATAAAAGAGTATAAAGTAGTGTTAGTTTTGCACGAATAGAAAATCGTTTCATGATGGATCCCTCAAAACGTAACCCTGTCCTCGTATGGTATGTATTAGTTTTTCATCTTCTCCATCATCAATTTTTCTTCTAAGATAACGGATATAAACATCAATGACATTAGACCCTCCGCTAAAATCAAAACTATATATATGCTGTTCTAAAGTATCTCTAGATAATACGATTCCTTTATTTTGCATCATATAACGAAGAAGTGAGAATTCTTTAGAAGATAACTGGATTTCTCTATTACCTCTTTTCACCTGATGGCTATCAAGATGCAGCGATAGATTTCCAGCTTGTAAAACATTATTTTTTTGTGTCGATGTTTTTCTTAATAAAACGCGAAGCCTGGCAAGCAATTCTTCTAAAGCAAAAGGTTTTACAAGGTAATCATCCGCCCCAAGATCAAGTCCAAGAACACGATCATCGATACTATCCCTTGCGGTTAAAAGAAGAATCGGCAACGGATTTCCATTTTCTCTTATTGTTTGTAATACTTCAAGCCCTGTTTTCTTCGGCATCATAATATCAAGAATTGCGACATCATACTCTGCACTTTCCAGATAATCTAAAGCTTCTTCACCATCAAAACAACAATCAACACTATAGCTTTCCTGTTTAAGTTTTTGTGCCAGGATTTGATTTAAATCTTTTTCATCATCCGCAATAAGTATTCGCATCCAATCACCTCCGTAGGATTTATATTTTCATTGTAGCATAAGAAATCCTTAAAAGAGTAGGGGAATACATTGAATATTTTCTTATTTGAATAATAAAAGAATAGTTATGGTATTGTAGTATCACATGAAGTATATACTAAACTTTTATTCGTTATGTTATAGTAAAAATACAGGGAAATAAGAATAAATTTATAGAAAGTTTTGTATTTTCATCTTTTTGCATCGTAATAAATTATGAAAGATAAAAGAGGTGAAAGAATGATAGAGAATACAGAACTGGCATCTGCTATGGAAACTAGAGGAAAAGGAAAGGCAATTGATGATTACTGTAAAAGAGTATTGTCAAATAAAGATGTAGTAAGTTATATACTTGAAAAACTTGTCTTAGATAACAAGGGATATTGCGGTATAAAAGAAAGCAATATCGTAGATGAAAGCATACCAGGTGCAAGAATAGAGTATGATAAACTCTATGAAGTAAAACTTCCTAAAACGAAGATATTTGTAAACATAGAAGCACAAAGCAAAGAAAATCCAGGGTATCCATTGATTAACAGAGCAGTTTATTATGTAAGTAGATTGATTGATAGACAGAAGAATAAGTCAGAAGGATTCATGAAATCAAGATATGGAGAAATGAAGGAAGTGTATTCTATATGGATTATCATGGATATGGATGTGAAAAAAGAGGAAATGATAGAAGTACATACATTTCCTGAAAAAGAGGATAAGACATTGATGAATATCATTATGGTATATCCATTAAAAGAAGACAGTGAAAATGAAGTCATCAGATTTTTACACATTTTGTTTGTATCAGATATGGAACCAGCTAAGAAAAAGCAGATATTAGAAGAAAAGTATCAGATAAAAATGACAAGAGAACTAGAGGAGGCAATGGATGATATGTGTAATGTAATTGAATATTATGAAAGAAAGTCAAGATTAGAAGGAGAAGTAAATACAACGCTCAAGGCTATAGAAAAAATAGAGAAAAATATGTATTTGAGCAGAGAAGAAGCAATGGACGTTTTAGAAATCAGTGGAGAATTAAAAAGTAAGATTCTTGACAGGTTAAAAGAAGTAAAATCGTAAGTTTTTAAATATTGACTTAGTAATAAGATAGTAAAAAAGGTTGTGATTTAAGGAGAAATTCACTTATTTTTCACAACCTATTCTAGTATTTTACAAATCATCAACAAGTGCACTGCTTTTCGCATAGGCAGAGCTTCTTGCTTCAAAAAAGTCTGTTTTAATTAAATTCGCATTAGAATACATACTTACCCATTCCATAGAAGCTGGCTCTTTTTCATATCCTTCATACAAGATACCAAAACCAAGAGAATTACTTCTAAGGTTTCCAAGATACTTGATATAATCAGATACCATTTCCATTGTTAGACCTTCAATGTCATTGCCGATGACATATGCAGCCCAGCGAATTTCTTCTTCTACACCATGACGAAGCATTGCTTTATATTCTTTGATATGTATATCACTAAATAATTCAGGTTCTTCTTTTTGAAGTTCCAATATCATATTTCTAAATAGCCATAGATGGGTATTTTCATCACGATTGATATAACGAATTTCCTGCACAGAACCACTCATTTTTCCCATACGTCCTAAATTATAAAAGAACATAAATCCAGAGTAAAAATAAATTCCTTCTAAAATGTAGTTTGCCATCAATGTTTTCATTAGATGTTCTCCATCTTTATGTTCCATAAAGTCATTGTATAAATCACCAATAAACTTATTTCTGTTTAACAAGCGTTCATCATTTTTCCATTGATACAAAATATCATTGCGTTCCTGTGGAGAACAAATAGAATCAAGCATATAACTATAACTCTGTGAATGAACTGCTTCCTGGAAAGCCTGGATCGTAAGACATAGATTTACTTCATTCGCTGTAATATAATCCCCAATATTAGGTAAGTTAGCTGTCTGGATAGAATCTAGAAAAATCAGAAAAGACAATGTTTTATCATAAGCACTTTTTTCTGCAGGACTTAATTGACGATAGTCTTTTACATCTTGTCCCAAATTGATTTCTTCAGGAATCCAAAAGTTATTCATTGCCTGGCGATACCAATCAGATACCCATGTATATTTCATATTATTAAAGTCATTTAGATTGGTTGTATTTCCATTGATCATTCTTCGATTGACAACTTCACAATCTCCATACTCATTAAATAAAGGTTTTCTTAAAAGTTCTTTCATATACATTTCCTTTCTAAGAAGCGCAGGATTCGCATTCTTCTACTTCTAATGATTTGCTTCGAACGTAATATATTGTTTTTACACCATATTCCCATGCATGAATATACAGCATTAAGACTTTGCGTAAAGTAAATTCGTTTGTAATATATAAATTGACAGATTGTGCCTGATCAATATGACGCTGACGAGTTCCTGCAGCTTTTACGATCCACTCCTGATCAATAAGATGTGCATTTTTATATAACCAGAAAGTTTTAGGAGTTAAATCAGGTGCTACACGAGCAATCATACTTCCTTTCTTTTCTTCCAGGAAATATTTATTCATAATTGGATCTACTCCTGCTGTTGTACCTGCGATAATGGAAGTAGAACTTGTAGGGGCAACAGCTATCAGCCATGCATTGCGCATTCCATGTTCATGCACCTCTTTTTCCAGATTCTTCCATTTTTCTTGTATGTAATTTCGTTTTGTAAAATAAGAACCATTATCCCAGTCGCTGTTCTTAAATAATTCGTACATACCTTTTTCTTTTGCCAGCTGCATACTTGCTTGAATCGTATAGTAGTTAATATCTTTAAATAACTGATCTACAAACTGTAAATGTTCATCACTTTCAAAAGACATTCCATTTTTCACAAGCATATGATGATAGCCACTTACTCCTAAACCAATTGGACGATATTTCTGGTTTGTAATTTTTGCGTAAGGAACTGGATAATAATTTAAATCAATAACATTATCCAAAGCTCTCACAACAACAGAAATAATCTGCTGTAATTCATTGCGATTATTTACATCAATATTTCCAAGACTTAAACTTGCCAGGTTACATACAACAAAATCTCCTGGTTTATTTTTATTTACAACAATGGTTTCTCCATTTACTTCAACAATTTCTGGTTCTTCTATTTGTAATGGTGACATGTTTTGTGCAATCTCTGTACAAAGATTACTGCAGTAGATAATACCGCAATGGTTGTTTGGATTCATACGATTCACATGATCACGATTAAAGGTAAATGGAGTACCTGTTTCAACTGCAGACTTTAAGATTAGACGAACAACATCTTTTAAAATCATTTCACGCTTTGAAATGCGTGCATCATTTACACAGTCAAAGTAGCGTTGTTCCCACTCTTCTCCATAATAATCTTCTAGTGCATACCCCTTTACTTTTAAAATTTCATGTGGGCACATAAAATACCATGTAGCATTTAAATCTTCTTTTGCCATTTTCCAGAATAAGTCAGGATAACAAACTGAAGGGAATACATCATGTGCTTTCATTCGATCATCCCCATTGTTTGTACGAAGGTTTAAAAACTCAGGCAGATCCTTATGCCATGCATCTAGATAAACAGCAACCGCACCTTGACGTACACCTAGCTGATCGACAGCAGTTGCGGTATCATTAACAAGTTTAATCCAGCGAATAACTCCACCGGCAGCTCCTTCAAAACCGCGAATATCACTTCCATTGGCACGAACTTTTCCAAAATACATACCCATTCCACCGCCATGTTTTGATACCTGTGCAAAATTATCAATTGATTTATAAATATTGGATAAGGTATCATCAACAGTATCAATGAAACAGCTGGATAGCTGATGGTATGGTTTTCTGGCATTGGACATGGTTGGAGTAGCCATTGTTACCTTTAACATACTTAAAATATCATAAATCTGTTTAGCCCAGTATACGCGATTTTGTTCCTTTATTGCTAGATGCATCGCAATTCCCATAAACATTTCCTGTGGCGTTTCCAATACTTCATGATTATGAGAGATTAACAAATAGCGTTTCATAACAAGCTCTAAACCACTGTAAGTAAACAATTCATCACGTTCATCTTTTAAGTAAGATTGCAATTCATCAATTTCTTCTTTGGCATACTGTTTTAAGATATAATCTCCATATAATCCTTCTTTTGTACAATAAGCAATTTTTTCATAAAAAGAAGAAATACCAAGTCTTGCCATACGAGCATGTACATCTTGTTTTAGCTGCCATGATAAAAAACGAGATGCGATATATTCCCATTTAGGAGCTTCTCTGCTGATAAGTTCTACACATGCTTTCATAAGCATACGTAAACGCATATCTTTGCTCATATCTTCTTTTAAGAATGATAAAAATTTCATACGCAATGCTTTAAAATCATAGACCTCTGCTGAGAAATCTTTTTGTATTTTCTGCATAACAGGAAGTATCGCTTCCTCTTGTAAATCCTTAACAAGCTTCATCATTAATTCTCTATTTTCCATGCGTTTTTGACGATATAGGATATAAGCTTTCGCCTGTGAGTAATAATCATGCTTCATTAATTGTTCTTCTACTAAATCCTGTATCATTTCAACAGAGGGAGTAGTTTGATAAGATAAACAAATCGTTTCTATTTCCTGGGAAATATCTTTACATAAATCTTTATTGCATATCGTATTTGTACCTGTAAATACTTTAATTACTGCATCCTCAATTTTCTTTTTATCAAAATTTTGTATTGAACCATCTCGTTTTACAATATCCATAGTCTCATCCTTCCATACTTATAAATATTATTATAATGGACGAAAAGGGAGTATCGCAATTCATGTGCTTGTTAATAATTTCGTAAAGAATGATTGCTTGTACCATCCATTATGCAACGTTTATTTCTCTGTATAAATATATACTTTTTTGTTATTGTCTCTTTCTTTTTTTAAATAGTAAAAGAAACTAAATAAGCAAATAGACATTGCCACAAGAAGCAATATATGAAAACTTTGAAGATACCAAATGAAAAAAAAGAAAAACAAAAGAAGTGGAAATAAGTGCAATTTTAGTGTTACTTCCAATGCTGCACATATGGGCCAGTAGCTCGCTTTTCCATTATCTAATTTGATAAATAATTTTTGTAATAAATTATCGGCTGTGTTTTTATATCGCATTGCCTGCAGCTGCATAGGAGTAAATTTAAGATTGGGAAACATTTTACTTAAAACCATTTCTCGATATAACTTTCTTCTCATACAATAAGGCAACGCAATACATAATCCAATTAGCACAAGGATACAAAAACATAGGACAAACTGCCAATAAGTAAAAAAGAAATTTGCCCACTGTTTTTCATTAAAGATACAGAAAAGAAGAAACAAAGGTGTCATTCGTTTTGTGATATTAAAAACAGTAATTGTCCCCATGGTAGAAAGATAACCTTTTGATGTCTTAAAACAGGAATAGAAAAAACCAGTGAAATATAAACATTGAAAGCATAATAGATAACGTAAAAATGCGATAGATACAGTAGATTCTAAACTGTAGTAAAATAAGATGCCAATTCCTGCAACAGGAATTTGAAATAGAAGCAATGCAAGAAGTTTTCCTATATAGTTTCTACGATAAGATTTTGGATATGCCAGTATACTTTTCCAGCAGTGTGGCTGTTCTTCTTCTTCCCACGCAATCTGATAAAACAATAAAAGAAACAAAAACACAACAAGCATAGTAAAGGAAATAGATGAGTATTGTGATGTTAAAAATTGTTGCATCTGTGAATGAAAAGCGAAGGTTCCTAAAGCTATCAAAAGACCATATTTGCATTTTGGGTTTCTTATGATACGCAATAATTCAAATGAAATCATAGCTGTTCATCTCCTAAATGAAAATAAGCGTGAATTTCTTTTTCTTCTTTACTATCTAATGCCAGCTGCTGTCCATCAAGTACTAACAGACGATCAACGATATCTAAAATATCTGAGGTCGTATGACTGGTGATAAGGAAGGTTTGTTTTTGTTTCTTTTTCTGTATCCAAGCACATAATTTTTCACTGCTTTTCGCATCTAAGGCAACAAAAGGTTCATCCATTATGATCAAATCCGCATTGCTTAAAAGTATACAGGCAATTCCTGCTTTTTGTGCCTGTCCAGAACTGCACTGATCGATTCTTTGCTGGAGATAATCAATCGACAGCATTTCTAAAACTTGCTGTACCTCTTCATCTTGCAGATTCAGGTTCTTTCCACGAAAAGAACGATAATAATAACGAAGATTTTCCAAGACACTTAAATGAGGATACAGGGGATGTTCAAAGGGAAGATATCCTATTTTCATATCGTTTGTGATTTTTCCCTCATCTGCAGGAAGAAACCCACATAAAACATTTAATAAAGTACTTTTTCCAGCTCCATTTTTTCCACTCAGTAAGATACATCCTTCATTATCATGAATAGAAAAACTGATATCTTTTAAATTCCATTCTGTATCGTAAGCAAAATATACTTCCTCCATTTTAAGTAGTTTCATATCTTTCTCCTTTTTCTTATTTATTTGTTCATCTCATACAAATTCTATACCCAGAGGAGAATACCCGTCAATAAATATTCCATTTTTGTATTAAATAAGATGAAATAAAATAAAATCATAGAGAGTATCTACAAAAAGTTTAGGATTGCATACAAGATAATAAAATTTATTTTAAAAAAAGAATTGTATTATTTGTGTTTTTTGTATAAAATATAAATATAAAAAGGGAGTAGCTCACGCATGCGTGGAGTGTATCGTCAATACGATTGTTTCTTTCAATCCGGTTCACTTCGTAAGTAGCAAGACTTTTGTTGATTAAGCAATAAAAGTCTTTTTTTATTGCTGGAAAGGAAATGATAGTATGATTTTAGCATGTATTTTTATCGTTTTAGGTTTTTTCTTTTTAGTAAAAGGTGCAGATGTATTTGTTGATAGTGCTTCTGGTGTTGCCACAAAATTAGGGGTTCCAACTCTTGTTATTGGTTTAACGATTGTTGCATTTGGAACATCAATGCCAGAACTTGCCGTCAGTGTTACAGCGGCTTTGGAAAAAGCAAATGAAATTGCAGTAGGAAATGTAGTTGGTTCTAATATCTTTAACTTATTAGTTGTCGGTGGTTTAAGTGCTTGTATTTATCCTCTAATTGTAAATCCGGCAATTATGAAAAGAGATTGGCCATTATCTACACTGGCAGCAGGTGTTTTGTTTCTATTCTTATTGCCCGATTTAACTATTAGCAGAGTTGAGGCTGCCATACTTCTAGTATGTTTTGGTTTTCTGTTATATGTACAAATCAAACATACAAAAAATGAAACAGAAGAGAAAAAAGAAGAGCATCGCTCTATGCCTAAATTACTGCTTCTTCTAGTTCTTGGAATTGCAGGAATTGTAATTGGAGGAAAGCTGACAGTAGAAGGCGCAACTTCTTTAGCACGAATTTTAGGATTGAGTGAAACACTAATTGGATTAACGATCGTTGCGATAGGAACAAGTCTTCCTGAATTAGTAACAAGTGTTGTAGCTGCTAAAAAAGGGGAAAATGAAATTGCCATGGGGAATATCATTGGATCTAACTTGTTTAATATATTATGTATTCTAGGTATATCTTCTATTTTAAGTCCTATTCATGTAGAAATGACTGCACTTATGGATGTAGGAATCCTTACCTTGATTTCTTTAGGATTCTGGTTTGTATGTAAAAAATTCTCTTTAGATAGACGTGTAGGAAGTATCATGGTAATTACGTATGTTATTTACATGGTATATATAATCCTGCGATAATTTATTCATATGAGCTGCGGATACAAAACTGCAGCTTTTTTTATATAAAAATACTCTTCTATAAATAAAGAATATAAGAATTCCTTACGTTATAGAAGAGTATAGAAAAACAATTAAATAAGTCTTATAGTAAGCTGCTTGCGACTAGTATAATTCCCAAAAAGATTTCCGCAATTAAAACATTTCGGAATGTAAAGACATGATCGATAAGCTGATCATAACTGATTGAATAATTTTTTATCATTATAGTACCCCTTTTCTAAAGAAACATATAAGAAATTAAAATAAATAAGCACATAAATATTATAACCAGAAGAACGCCTTTTATACTAAAAACGATATTAGAAATTTTGTTGGAAGAAGTTTTTGGCAATGTAACATTATGTACATAATCGTGCTGCTCTTTCATAATAATTTCCCCTCTTTTGTGATGTGTATATTAGCACATCTATCTTGTCTAAATTATAACATGATTATATTATAAATACTTATATCTTGCTTAATTGTAAGATAAATTTTAGAAAACTTTAGAATTCAGAAAGAATTATGATAAATATGGTAAAATAAAGAAACATAGGGAAGTGAGAATATGAAAGAATGGAAAGAGTTATTTGAACAGGAAGAAAAAAAAGAATATTATCAAAAACTTATGCAGTTTCTAGATGAAGAATATGCCCATAAAACAATCTATCCTCCAAGAGAAGATTTGTTTACATGTTTTGAGGCATGTTCCTATCAGGATGTAAAAGTCGTTATGTTAGGTCAAGATCCTTATCATCGACCTCAGCAGGCACATGGGTTATGTTTTTCTGTAAGAAAAGAAGTAAAGCTGCCTCCAAGTTTAAAAAATATGTATAAAGAATTAAAAAGTGATTTGGATATTGATATGCCAAGTCATGGATATTTGATTGACTGGGCAAAGCAGGGGGTATTTATGATGAATGCTGTCTTAACCGTAGAAGAAGGAAAAGCAGGAAGTCATCAGAAAAAAGGATGGGAAATCTTTACAGATAAAGTGATTGAAACATTAAATGAACATGAAGAAGGCATTGTTTTTCTTTTGTGGGGAAACTGGGCACAGAAAAAAGCCAAGCTTATTACAAACCCACAGCATAAAATTCTTATGTCAGCACATCCTTCCCCACTATCTGCATACCAGGGATTTTTTGGAAGTAAACCGTTTTCTAAAACAAATGAATTATTAAAAGAAATGGGAAGAACACCGATTAACTGGAAGATTGAGGAATAAATATGTGGAAAGATGCAAAAGCGTTAATTGAAGAAATAGAACATAGAAAAAACAGAGGAAATACACTGGAACATTTTAAGAACTATATGGAAAGTATAGGGAATCCTCATAAAGATATAAAGGCAATCCATATTGCAGGAACAAATGGAAAAGGAAGTACAACCAATTATATACGTAGTATTTTACAAAGTGCAGGATATAAAACAGGAAGCTTTACATCTCCTTATATCATTACGCATCGAGATCGCATTCGTATCAATGATATTTATATCAGTGAAGAAAAGTTTGTAGAAATTGCACAACAGTATTATGATAGCTGGATGAAATGGGATCTAAGCATGTTTGAAATTGATATGGCCATTGCCTGTATATGGTTTAAAGAACAGCAGGTAGATGTTGCGGTGTTTGAAACTGGTCTAGGAGGCAGATTGGATTTTACAAATATCTTAACCCCAATGGTTAGTGTGATTACTAACATTGGCATGGATCATATGGAACTTTTAGGAGATACCTATGAGAAAATTGCAGAAGAAAAAGCTGGTATTATCAAAGAAGGAACTGATGTAATAACTGCAGAAAGAAAAGAAGAATGTCTACATGTCTTTTTTCAACATGCAAAGAATATGAAAAGTACATGTATATGTACAGAGGAAGTAATTCCTGTATGGAAAGATAAACATTTGTATTTTAACTATAAAGGTTATAGGGATATTGCATTGTCTACCAAAGCAGAATATCAATGCAGCAATGCAGCCCTGGCTTTAGAAACGATATTCTATTTACATGAACATAAGAAGCTGCATGTCACACAGGAACAAATGCGCAAAGGATTGTATGAAGCAGTTTGGATTGGACGTTTTGAGGTACTTAGAGAAGAACCTTTGTTTATCATTGATGGAGCACATAATTCTCATGGTATAAAAGCGTTATGTAATTCTTTAAAAGGTATACAGGATATACAAGTTATCTTCTCTGTATTAAAAGATAAAAACTTTGAAGAAATGCTTCAACAATTAGAAACCATTACAAAAGATATTACCGTATGTCCTTTTATGAATGCACGAGCATTAGATATACATATACTAGAAAACAGACCACATATTACAGTAAAAGATTCCTATGAAATTGCAATTCAGGAAGCATTAAAAAAAGAAAAACCAATTGTTGTGACAGGTTCTCTGTATTTTATTAGTGAAGTAAGAAAATGGATTTACGATACAGGATTATTGAATAAAGAGAAAAGTAACAGGATAAATTATTTATAACTTTTCATGCATCTTGTTTTGTACTATAATAAGCAAGGTGATGAAAATGAAGAACTTTGATTTACATATGCATTCCAACTACAGCAAAGATGGGGAATTAACTCCAAAAGAACTGATTGCGATAGCGAAAGAAAAAGAATTGGAAGTCATTGCATTAAGTGATCATGACTGTATGCTTGGAATTGATGAAATGATAGAAGAAGGAAAAAAAGAAGGAATTCGTGTTATTCCTGCTATCGAATTTTCTACGTTGTTTGAAAATGGCAGTGATTGTCATTTGCTTGGATATAATTTTGATTATAAGCAGGAATATTTCCAAACTATCGGAGCAGTTTTGCAGAAGAGAATGGATGAAGCTTTTCATGTTCGTGTAGAAAAACTAAGAGCTATGTATCTTGTACATATAGATGAAGAACAGGTTTTAAAAGATGCAGGAAATGAAAATCCATGGTTTTTAATGTGTGAAAGAATGTTTAATGATCCAGCACATGCAGATATTGAAGATTTTAAGGACTATCGCAAAGGCGGTAAACGAAGCGATCCAGCTCCTGTAAATTTCTTTTGGGATAAATGCCAAAAAGGAAGTCCGCTTTATGTACATGTTGAAATGCCATCTTTTAAAGAAACAGTGAAAAAAATACACGATGCTGGAGGAATAGCTGTTTTAGCACATCCATTTAGAACGTTTTATCATAATGAAGAATTATTGGAAAAAGCAATCGAATGTGGTATTGATGGAATAGAAGCCTATAGTAACTATCATGATGAAGAAATGAATCGCTATTATGCAGATTATGCAAAGAAACATGGTTTATTAATTACTTGCGGAAGTGATTTTCATGGAAAGCTTAAACCAAGCATAGAAATGGGAAATTATGGAAGTCATGTTGATGGGAAGGAAGAAATTTTACAAAACTTTTTACATGCAATAGATAAAGAAAGGTAGTTTAACAACTATCTTTTTTCGTAATGTTTTTCATGAAAAAGTAATAACAGAAAGGATGAAATCATGCAGTTTAAACAAATAAATAAAAAGAATCAGGAAGAGATTGAAAACTTATCTATAAAAGATGAACAGGAAGGCTTTCTAGAGAGTGTAAAACAATGTTTATTAGATGCAAGTAAGAATCCGGAATGGGTATGTGCTGGCATTTATGAAAAAGATATACCCATAGGTTTTGCTATGTATGGAATGATTTCATTGACTACACCGAAAAATCAGGTGTGGATCGATCGTTTTATGATTGATAAGAATTTTCAAGGAAAAGGTTATGGTAAAAAGGCATTTCAAGAACTTATTCATATAGTGAAAGAAGCATATCATAAAGACAAAATTTATTTAAGTGTTTATGAAAATAATAAAGCCGCTATTCACATGTATAAAAGTTTAGGTTTTCGCTTTAATGGAGAACTGGATTTTAATGGTGAAAAGGTTATGGAACTTTCTATGTGATAAAAGCGTATTCTTTCATTTACCTTCCTAGCTTTTTTATATAAATCAGTTTATAATCATGGTATAAGACAGGAAAGGAAGAGACTATGACAAGAGAAGAAGCTTTAAAAGGTATAAATGAAAATCTTGGTAATCGTGTATATGTATGTGGACATAAACATCCAGATACGGACTCTATTGTATCTGCTATTTCATATGCAAAGTTTCTGCAGAGAAAAGGCATAGATGCGATACCTTGCAGATTAGGTAAGATAAATACAGAAACAGAATACTTATTAAAACGTTTTGGTTTTGAAACTCCAATGCTGTTTGAAGATGCAAGAGCAACTATGGATGAAATAGAGATGGATCCACCATTAACCATTACTCCACAAACTACCATATATGAAACCCTGCAATTGATGAATGAATATAATAAACAATCTTATGGGGTCGTGAATGAAAAAGGACAGTTAATGGGAATGGTTACTAGAAGCGATATTTCTAATATTGGTTTGGGTGACACAGCTGTAGGTATTCAGTTATTAAAAGAAACAAAGATGGAGGATATTGCGAAAACATTAAAGGGAAGAGTCATTTATGATGCACAAACTCCACATTTTAGTGGAAAGGTAAGTATCATAGCCCTAACAGAATCTGGGTTATCCAACTATGATATAAAGGATCGTATGGTATTGCTTGGAAATGATGTTGAAGCACAGAAAACCGCAATTAAAATGGGTGCTGGAGTCTTAGTTATCGTATGGACAGAATATGTGCCTGAAGATGTTGTAGAATTGGCAAAAGAATATAACTGTTCTATCCTAATATCCGGACATGGAACAATGAACACTTCTCGTTATTTATATTTTTCACCTCCAGTACAGCTAATCATGAAGAAAAATGTAATTAGTTTCAACATTGATGAATTTGTTGAAGATGTTGGGAAAAAGATGTTGAAGACACGTTATCGAAGTTATCCAGTTGTAGATAATGATAACTATTTAAAAGGATATGTATCACGTTACCATATCTTGAATTATCATAATAAAAAGGTTGTTTTGGTCGATCATAATGAATATGCACAGTCTGTAAAAGGAATTGAAACTGCAGATTTGATAGAAATTATTGATCATCATCGTATTGGTGATATTGCGACAACAAGACCAATTTCCTTCCGTAATGAAATTATTGGAAGTACAGCATCTATCATTACTTCTATATATTTAGAAAATCAGATGGATATACCAGAAAATTTAGCAGGTTTACTATTAGGAGCGATACTATCTGATACTTTGAAATTCAGATCTCCTACAACGACTCCAAAAGATAAAGGACTTGCACAAACACTGGCAAAAATTGCTGGACTAGATATAAAAGAATTTGCGGCTGATATGTTTAAAGTAAGTTCCAATATAAGCAAGAAAAGTGTGAAAGAACTGATTAATCAGGATATTAAACGTTTTGAAATTGATGGAAATGTTATTATGATTGCTCAGGTAATTATATCCTCTGTTGTGGAAGTAAAAGTCATTGAAGATGAACTTCAAAAAGAACTTGATAAATTTACAAAAGAAAACAGATTGGATTTGTGTGTGATTGCCTTTACAAGTATATTAGAAAATGGTTCTATCTTCTATTCTGCTGGAGAAAAGAAAAATGCAATCTTTGAAGCTTTCCCTAACAGAGAAGGGGAAGAACACAGTTTCCAGGAAGATATACTATCAAGAAAAAATCAGATCGTTCCATTGTTATCAAGGGCAATTATCAACGCAGTTATTTAAATATAAGAAAAAGATACTCTATTCATTTGTTAAGAGTATCTTTTTCGTTTATTTCTCAGGGGATTTTATATAATCTTCTACATTTTCCTGAATAACAGAGAAAGGGGCATTTCCGCTTTTTAATAATGTTTCTATAAATTTTTTATCATCGTATTTGTCATTCATAGTGTCTTTTGCTTCTTTATGTAATTCGTAAATTTCCATATATCCAATACCTGCACTTAGGAAATTTCCTGGATTTGTACAAATTGCTTTATATAATTTTTCTGTAGTTTCACTATCAAGATTCAAACTCGTTATGTTCTTTTTAAAATCTTCATATGTCCAGCCTTCATAATGGATACCAATATCTGCTCTTGCAAGCAATGCACTTTGTAGTGGAAGAGATTTTCTTTGCAGCTGTATTGCACGTTTTTCTTCATGCTGAAGATGGTTTATTGCGTTTTCAGCAGCATAGATAGAATATCCATTACGGAAAGATGAATTATCTGCACAGTAATTCATCCATAAGCTAGGATTTGTTTGATTGTTGTATAGAGTCTGATACAAAGTACCAGGTGCAGTGGTTTGAGCTATGATGGAATATGCATTTAATGAATTAGGAGAATTAGTGCCTAACTCAGAACGAATTAAAACTTGAATTGGATCTTCACTGTCAACGCTAAATGGAAGGATTTCTGATGAAATAAGGTCGTTTTTTAAATCCGTCGCTGGTATGATTTTATAAGGACGAAGTTCAATGCCTGGATAATTTTCTAAAGTGTATTTTTCTAAAGCTTTTGCGACATCTTCGTATGTTTTGTACTCTGTATAAATTTTATTATCCAGCCAGTCGGCATAAACATCATAATCTTTAGATGCCAATAAAAGTTCTGCATCTTTTGCATCGCTAATAATACTGTCTAACAATTCAATACTGTCTTTGATAGAGCGATCATCCTGTGTATTCTTCTTAAAGAGATATTCATAATAATCGTCTCCTTTTTTAATCGTATCATATCCTGTTATATGATTATCTTCATCTTTGATACCATTAACAAATGTTTTTAAGGAAGTATAAGCAGGAATCAGTTCTTTCTCATAAGCATCTTGTAACTGCTTAAGATACTCTTTTTCTTTTTTTGCATCTAAATGTACAGCTTTTACTTTATTTTCTAATGTTTTATAGAAAGTGTTATTTTCTAAAATATTATCACATACAGAAAGTACTCCTTCTTTATCAAGAATTAAAGTATTTTCTTCAATTTGCTGCTTCGTATAGGAAATAGCTTCTTCCATACAGCTTTTGGTACTTCTAACAAGACTGATAAGTGATTTTACATCATTTTCATTTTCTACACGTAATCGTTCCAGATTTCTCTGCATGGAAATATGAATCCCATTATTTGTAGTAAATAACTGTTCCATATAACGATAATCTTTATCTAATGCATCTTCTTGAAGTTCTAAGTTATATTTATAGCTAGTATAAACTTCCTGCTGTTTCTTACTTAATAAGTCATAATCAAATTCTTTCAAAGCTTTCTTTTTTTCTTTTAGCGTTTCTTTTATTTTATCTGTATCTTTATCTGTTGTAATCTGAAATTCTGGTTTTGCTTTTGTTTCATCAATTCCAATATCCTTGGGCTTTGTAAAATAGGAATGCATTGTTAGATAATCATTTTGCATACTTTCCTGAAATTCTTTATTTATAAAAGTTTCAAATGCCGCTATTTCTTCTTGCGGATCCTTTTTTGAACATGCTCCTAAAGAACATATCATAGCAGCAGATAAAGCACATAATGTTATTTTTTTTAACATGTAAAAACTCCTCTCCATCATCTTATCTATTATAACAAGCTTTTTGCCATGCAACAAACATTTTTCCTCTTACAAAATATTAATATATAAAATGTGTTGACATGTTAACTGTACTATGACTATAATACAGTTGAGGAGGGATAAACATGGTTTCTTTTAAAGAAATACAGTTTAATAAAAAAGAAGCAGTCTATCCACAGTTAGTTGCATATGTAAAAAAACAAATTCTGATTGGATCTGTTGAAAATAATGAAGAGCTTCCAAGCAGAAGAGAGCTGGCTCTATCTTTAGCAATTAATCCCAATACTGTACAAAAAGCATATAAGATATTGGAAGATGAGGGTATCATACGTACAATATCTAATGTGAAAAGTGTAATATGTGTAAATGAGGAAATTAAAGAAACAATACAAAAAGAATATATACAAAAACATTTAAAGGGATTTATAGAAGAGTGTAAAAGTGTACATCTTTCCTTTCAGGAGGTAGTATCTTTGTTAAGCGAGTATTGGTAATATTCATTTTTATTTAGATTAAGTGTATTAATATTATAATACAGTATAGGAGGTAAGTTATGAAAGATATATTTCAATTAATGGAGTCATCCTGTGGATCTTATTTGAAAAAAATCATAGGCAGTTTTACATCAATCGCCTTGGCAGAGTTTCTTATTTGCTGGTGGAAAATAAAAGATATTACGTATTTAGATATGAGAAATATAAGTTTTCAGTTTGAGTTTACACTTGGTATTCTTTTATCTGTAGTATTGCTTATATGGTTTAATTTTCAAAGGGTAAAACGATTTGTAGAAAGCGGAGGACTTACAAGAGTAAAACTTCTTCCAATTTCTTCAAATGCTTATGTATATAGTGAATTGTTATTGGCATTTATTGGAGTTATTAGTTTGGCAGCTGTTCATTATGTTGCGGCACTTGGATTATTATTTATAGAAAAATCCTCTTATGTATATGAAACAAATGCTTTATTCTTCGCATTATTAAATAGTGATGCATTATCATGGTATGTATCTTCTCCTGTTGATGTACTGAGAATATTTTTAATACTTATTGAGGTAAGTTATTGTTTAATGATTCTATCCAACACCCTTATAAAAGAAGATAAAGGGTTTCATGTGGCAGTAAGTCTTGCACTCGTATTTATTTTACGTTTATTTAATCTTGCATTCTTTAACGATACTTATATAGTTCGTGAAATATTTGCCTACCTGCTTCTAATTGTTATATCGCATGTATACGTAAGAAAAGCATTTTTAAAAAGGAGAGTAAGTATATGATGAGAACAAAATGGATATTTTTACTAAGTGTACCCGTTATCGTGTTATCTTTATGTATGGCAAGTAGTATCCATATTATGTCAAAAGCTGAATTTCCTCTTACTACTACTATACAAGGCAATAAAGAGTATTTAGAAGGAATTACAATAGAAAGTACTATTTTTCAAAACAAGGGGGCAGTATCTATTGATTTAATGGGAGAGAATATTTCTTATACATATGAGGAAGGTCTTTATCAAACAGAGCAAATCCCACCATCGTTTGAAACATCTATTATTAAAAGTTCTATAAAAGGAAGAAAAGAATTATCAAAAAAAGAAGTTGAATATATAACTAGCTTTCATAGTAATAGCACTGAAAAAGTAATTACATGTTATGAACTGGAACAAGCAACTTTCAAATATAATTGGTTTAATATTTTTTCTCCAAAACAAAATGAGACTTTTACATTAAAGAGTACGAAAAATATAAAGCTAATTGAAGAAAAAGTACAATATTTGTATGATGATTACAGTGAAGAAGAAAATGATACAGGAGAAAATTATTACTTATATGTAAATGATGGAATGTCAGAATCGACGATACGTATAGATTACTCAGACAATTATTTAACTACGAGTGATGGAAATTATTTAATCACAACAAGATTTGAATCAATGGTAACACCATCAAGATTATACTATATTGACTATAGTAATAAGAATAAGGAAAAAATTAAAAAAATAGTTGAATTTTCTAAAGACAGATATCCGTTTGTAATGAAAGAGGTAGATGGAAAAGCGGTTGTAATATCACAGGATAAAAACAAAAAGAACTACATTTCCGCATATGGAGAAGATGGAAAGTTGATAAATGAAAAAAGTCTTCCATTAGATCTTTATTCAAATGATTATATGTTTTATTATGAAAATATATGTATAAATAATAAATATTTAATTTTAGAGGATGAAGATGAGATTCATGTTATTGATTGTGACAATATGGAAGTGATTAAGAATTATACCATAGATTCATCAACCTCTATTACTGATATGTACTATAAAGATGGATTACTTTATCTAATAGAAAAAGTGGGAATGACACCTGATGTTGTTATAAAAGTATTAGATGAAAACGGAGTTGTGTTTGAAGGTAATTGGATTCTTTTAAACTATAAGAAAGATATAAAAGAGAATTTGAGAAATAATATATGGGATTATTCTCCTTCCATGTATTATGAAATAGAGGTGAAAAGATGATGAAGCTATGTTTTCAACAGTTTACTTTTTTGCTTCGTAAAGTAGGATGGAAAGCTTTGCTGCTGCTAGCCTTTTTGTGGATATTTTATTCCAGCAGCGATTTTATGATACAGGGGAATGGGGAATATATAGATATTGTGGCTTCAGACAATAAAGCTTTATATTATTGGTTTATTTGTATATTCATAATTAGTGCTGTATCTATCTTATTGTTGTATTCTATATACCGATATAAAACAAGATGGATGTTGATTCAGGGAAATCGTTTGGCATATATATGGGCAGACATTCTGTTTCTTATGGTAGTTTTTATCTTGTGGTATGTAATGTTTATGCGTGTATACTACAGTTACTCCATTCAAGAATTAGCTTTAAATGAGCATGTAGAAAAAGCAGAACGTATTGCACAGGCAGTTCAAATGTTTTATCTGTATTTACCAAAGCTTCCTCTAATGGGACAATTATTTCCTTATACGATAAAAAATATTATGCGCTATTTTCTATTTATACTTTTTATATGCAGTTGTATAGAATATATCGTTTTAGTACTCATTAAGGAAAAACAGAAGTTATTAGAGGTAATCTATCTTGTAATTGTATTTGTATTATCATGGTATATCTTGATGAACATAGGATTTCTAGGACAAATAGCATTTTATATTGGATTTTTCATTGTAAATATCATAGGAAGTAAAAAGACTTGGATGAAAAAGAAGATGGGAGGATAGAAAAATGTTAGAAGTAAAAAATGTAAGAAAATTATACGATAATAAGAATGGTATTCAGAAAGCAAACTTTGCTTTAAAAGAAGGAGAGTTATGCGCTTTATTAGGAAGAAATGGAAGTGGGAAAACAACATTACTAAAATGTATACTTGGCTTATGTGAAATTGATGATGGAGAAATTCTTTTTCAAGAAAAACCGGTAGATCTACAATATGAGCAGGTTGCTTTTATCAGTGCAGATGGAAGTTCTATGCCATATATGGAAATTAAAGAGTATGGTAAGTTTTTACATCAGTATTATAAATCTTTTGATTTGGAAAAATATAAACAGTTATGTGAATCCATGCGATTAAAACAGATACAAAAATATCCTCTTTATCAAAAGGAGAGAAAATGAAAGTTGAACTTGCTGCTGGATTTGCAATGCAGGCAAAACTTATCCTTTTGGATGAACCCTTTACCTCATTAGATATTTATGCGAAAGAAGATGCAGTAAAATTACTTCTTGACCATATAAAGGAAGATACGATACTTCTTGTTTCAACACATGATATTGAAGAGGTGGAATCCATTGCGGATCGCTGTATTGTATTAAATGATGGAAATGTAGTAGAAGACTTTTATGTAGATACACTACATGACAGCGGCAGAGATTTAAAAACATATTTGCAGAAATATAGACCAGAATAGAGTAAAAAAAGAAGCCAGTTGTTAGGCTTCTTTTATCTTTTCATCCTATTTGTTTCCGTATAAGTGTCTAGCTACATAAACACCACTTGCACTGGCATGACTTAAAGAGTGAGTTACTCCACTGCAGTCTCCAATAACATACAATCCTTTATGACATGTTTCAAGATTTTTATCTAGTTCTACTTCTAAGTTATAGAATTTAACTTCTACTCCATAAAGCAAAGTATCATCATTTGCAGTTCCAGGTGCTACTTTATCCAACTGATAAATCATTTCGATGATATCATCCAGCTGTCTTTTTGGAATGACCAAACTTAAATCTCCAGGTGTAGCAGTTAAGGTTGGAGTTACAAAGCTTTCTCTTACTCTGCTTTCTGTAGAGCGCTGTCCACGAATCAAGTCTCCAAAACGCTGTACGATAACACCGCCACCTAGCATGTTAGATAAACGTGCAATGCTTTCTCCATACTCATTGCTGTCTTTGAAAGGTTCTGTAAAATGATTAGATACCAGCAAGGCAAAGTTTGTATTTTCTGTATAGCGTGCAGGATCTTCATAACTGTGTCCATTAACTGTTACGATTCCATTTGTGTTCTCACTAACGACAACACCTCTTGGATTCATACAGAATGTACGAACTTTATCCTGGAATTTTTCTGTACGATATACGATTTTACTTTCGTATAATTCATCTGTCAGTGTAGAGAAAATCGCATACGGAAGTTCTACACGTACCCCGATATCTACACGATTGCTTTTTGTTTTGATATTTAATGATTTACAAATATTCCCCATCCATTTGCTTCCACTGCGTCCAGTAGAGATGATGCAGGTAGTACCTGTCCAGCTGGAATCACCAGAAGTGATGCGATAGCCATCTTCCAGTTTTTCTACAGAATCAATGTGTGTATTGAAGTGAATATCCACACAGTCTTTTAACTGTTTATACAGGTTTTCTAATACGATATAGTTGATATCAGTACCTAAGTGACGAACATTGGCAGATAATAGATGCAAGTCGTTCTGCATACATACTTTTTTCAAGTGTGAATTTTCATTACAGTAAAGCTTTGTATCCTGTCCTCCATTTTCCACATTGATCTGATCTACATAATTCATCAAATCAATAGCTTCTTTTTTTCCAACATATTCATACAAAGTACCACCGAATTCATTTGTGATGTTGTATTTTCCATCAGAGAAAGCTCCAGCACCACCAAAACCATTCATGATTCCACAAGTTTTACAGTTGATGCAGGATTTGATTTTTACTCCGTCAATAGGACATTTTCTTCTTTCTAAAGAATTTCCAGATTCAAATAAACCAATCTTTAAATCAGGGTTTAATTTTTTTGCTTCATAGGCAGAGAAGATTCCACCAGGTCCAGCACCGATAATCAGCAAGTCATAATTCATCATACGAGTATACCTCCATAATTTAAATGATAATGATAGGGAAACATAATTTCCTAGGGTATTTTATCATAAAGAAGTAAAAAGTCCAGTAAAAAAATAAAAGTTAACAGTATAAAAGTGAAAGCGCTGTCTATACTTCATGATGCAAGGAGTGAAACAATGAAAACATTAAAGTGGTTAACTGGAATTTGGGCAGCTTTGCTTATATGTATAATCGTATGCGATTCAAAAAGTGAACTTTTATATACGATACGCTATGATACAAAAAACAATGCAAGTTATGAAATCAAGGAAAAAGTCCAGGATGTCTATAATGACCTCGTAAGTGGAATTCATAGTGATTCTTATGTAATTATGGTTATGGATAATCTGAATCGTTTTGAGTTTGCTAAGGATATAAAGGCAGAGTGGAAAAACAATCAGTTATATATAGTACAAGGAAATGGAAAAGGAAGTGAAATTCATGGAACATTGGAGACATATAGTGTCTGTGTTCCAAAGGTACAGCCCCGCTCTTTCCTGCAAGAAATTTTTTCAGGATTTTAGGTTATTGTTAGAAACCTGGAATCCTTTTCTTATGTTATAATCTTTTTGTATAGAAAGAAGGGATCTTATGTTTTCCTTAAAAAAATCAGAATTATTAATCGAATCATGCTGGCTTTTATCTGGAAATATTATACTTGCGATTGGAGTAGCATGGTTTATTTTACCTAATGATGTTTTAACAGGGGGACTTGCGGGTGTCGCAATTGCCATAGAACCTATTTTTCATATTACTCCAGAAATCGTAATTAATGTATTAACTGTTGTATTGTTTCTTTTAGGAGCAGTTATCTTAGGGAAACGCTTTGCGGCAAAAACCATATTCAGTACATTTGCATATCCTATGTTTCTTTCTTTATTTTCCTATTTGGCGAATCATGTGATTGGGGCAGATGTTTTTATCATGGATAAGTATTTAGCTACGATTTATGGTGGGGCTTTAATGGGAATAGGAATAGGATGTGTATTTCGTACTGGTGCCAGTACAGGTGGAATGGATATACCTCCATTGATTTTGAATAAATACACACATCTTCCTTTACCATCCCTGGTCATGTTGATTGATGCGTTAACTGTTTTGTTAGGGGCAATGGTATATGGGTTGCAGCCGGCATTAATGGGAATTTTATCTGTATGGGTAAGCAGTTTTATGATTAATAAAACCTTGATGATTGGTGGACAGGAAGCCAAAAATGTGATGATCATTTCAAACAAGCATAAAGAAATCATGGAGTATATTCATAAAGAGTTAAATAGAGGTACAACATTATTACAGGCAGTTGGTGGATATTCTCAAGAAAAACGTCCAGTTATTATGGCTGTTATTGTGAAGAAACAGCTTCATGATTTACAGATGATCGTATCCCATATAGATCCAGAAGCTTTTGTGATTGTGACAGATACTAACGAAGTACAAGGGTTGGGGTTTACATATAAAGAAGAGTTATAGAAGAGTAAAGTTAGAAAACTACAATAGCTGTTTCGAAAAAATATTTATAAATAAGATAATGAAAGATTTATTTTTCTATTATATTTTAAGCGAAAGGTGTTGATTTAATGTCTGAATTGTTTGATATTACGAATTTTGATTCTTATAAAGAGGATAACCGCAGAGAAGTAAAGCGAGCGAATGGAGGTTTACCGATAGCGTTATGGGAGTCTTATTCAGCCATGGCTAATACTTACGGTGGTGTAATTATTTTAGGTATTAAAGAACTTGATGATAGAAGATGGAAGACTACAGGGTTAAAGTATGCAGATAAGGAAAGATTGTTAGACGATTTATGGAATCAAGCACATAATCCACAAAAAGTAAGTGTTAATTTGTTGACAGAAAAAGATGTTAAATCATATGAAGTTGATGATGATCTTGTTATTGTGATTCACGTTCCAATGGCGAAACGTGAACAGAAACCTGTATATATTAATAATGATATATTTAGAGGCACATATAAAAGAACTCATACTGGAGATTATCATTGTTCAAGTTCTCAAGTTAAATCTATGCTTAGAGATCAAATTGAAGAAACAATGGATATGCATATAATTGAAAATATGTCATTAAAAGATTTAAATTTTGAAACGATACATCAATATCGTAATCGACACAAAACATATAAACCAGATCATATTTGGAATAATTTATCCGATGAAGATTATTTGTTAATGATTGGTGCAATTGATAAAGATAGAGATGGAAATATTCACCCTACTGGTGCAGGATTGTTAATGTTTGGAGAAGAATATCGCATTTTGAGACAGTATCCTGAATATTTTTTAGATTACAGAGAAATGTTGGATCCTACGATTCGATGGACAGACAGGTTATATTCTTCTTCTGGAGACTGGACTGGAAATGTTTTTGATTTTTATTTTAAAGTCTATAACAAAATTGCACTTAATATCAAATTGCCGTTTAAGATTGAGAATGGTATTCGAGTTGGAGATACGCCTGTTCATAGAGCAATACGAGAAGTATTAGCAAATTGTCTAGTAAATACAGATTTTTATATTCCTAGAGGTGTTGTAATAAAACTAGAAAAAGATGTGTTAACAATCGAAAATCCTGGGGCTATTCGTGTAGGGAAGTATCAAATGAGATTAGGAGGGCAATCTGATCCTAGAAATAAAGCGTTGATGAAAATGTTTAACCTTATTGGTGTTGGGGAAAGAGCAGGAAGTGGTGTTCCTGAATTATTTAGTGTATGGGAAAATGAAGGTTGGGTTGAACCGATAATTGAAGAAAAGTTTGACCCAGATCGTACATTGTTGACTATGCAGTTTGTAAAAAAAGTGCCAGAAAAAAGTGCCAGAAAAAAAGTGCCAGAAAAAAGTGCCAGAAATTTTTCAGATAAAAAAGTAACAAAGAAGACACAAATGCAGTATGATAAAATCTTGAATTTTATGAAAGATGATACTTGGTATAAGGCGAGTGATTTCATGGCTGTATTAGATGTAAAAGATAGAAGGATTAAAGTATTATTAAATGAATTAGTTAAAAGTAAATCCGTTGTTGAAGATGGTTCTACAAAAGGGAGAAGGTATAAGAAGAAAACATAGGTTTGTCATAAAAACTATTATAAGAAATTTTTATTATTTTTATGTGATTAGAAACATTATGATTATGAAGGGGAGATTGCTATGCAGAAGTTTAATTATCATACTCACACGACACGCTGTGGACATGCACAGGGAAGCGATGAGTCTTATGTACTAGAAGCTATTAAAAATGGATATACGCATATAGGATTTTCTGATCATGCACCTTATACGAATGGATATAGTGCAGGGGAGAGAATGCATAAGGAAGAACTGCAGGATTATGTATCCTCTATAAAGGCATTGAAAGAAAAATATAAGGATCAAATTCATATTGCGCTAGGTCTGGAATTTGAATATTATGAAACTCACTTAGAGGAATTGATGCAGTATAAAAAAGAGATGGATTATATGCTTTTGGGGCAGCATGATGCCTGTTTGTATGGGAAAGATTTTTATTCATATTCCAGTGATGAAGATATTTTAGAATATGCTTCTTTAATTGAAAAAGCATGCGAAAAAGGACTTCCAGATATCATTGCACATCCAGACTTGTTTATGTTTGGAAAAGAAGAATGGACAAAAGCATGTGAAAAAGCAACGCATATCATTTGTAAAAGTGCAGAAAAACATCATGTGTATTTAGAAATCAATTTAAATGGACTTCGTTATGGAAAAAGACAGATAGGAAACGAATATCGATATACCTATCCATATCGTAAGTTTTGGGAGATTGCTTCTCAATATGATGTGAAGTGTATTTATGGATTGGATGCACACAAACCGGAAAAATATGCAGATAAAGAATGTTATCGCATTGTAGATGAAGTATTAAAAGGAATTCCTTTGAAAAAAGAAAAAATGCTAATACTTTAGAATTTGAGGTCGTAACAGCTAAGTAATCATTATGAAATTACTTAAATGTTACGACCTCTAACTTTAAACTCCTACACCTATAGCGATAGGATTCAGACTGTTTGTGATATTTTTACCTTCAATTACACTATACAAGTAAGGTATATATGTCAGTTGTGTCAAAGAATTTAAATACATACCTGAAGTGGAATTTACTTTTCATTTGAGGTTTTAAAAGCAAACGGTTTATCACATTGTGCTAGATTAGATTTATATTGTACTACTGCTCTTACTCCATATTCATTTTTAAGTTTTCTACATATAAAAGCAATTCAAGTGATTATAGGTGAGAGAAGTATAAGAATAATATGAAAACAAGTGTAAAAGTGCTTTAGATTTTGACCTATTTAACTTTAACAAATGATTATATTTTATGAATAGTATGTATGGGCAAAGGGATTTAATGAATGATAAAGATTATTTTGTAATAACAAATATAGATATAATATTTTTTGTTGATAAAGCTAATTTTTTAGATATCTCAAAACCAATTTTAAATTATATTAAGAAAAATCATATTTTTATCTATAAAAATTAATAGAATTGGATGATATCATTTATTAGGAGGATTAGAAGATGAATAAATTTAGTAATATAGAGAATAAAATTTTAGCTTTTTCTAATAAATTAGGTAGTGAAGTTCATTTAATGGCAATTCGAAATACATTTATTACAATGTTACCAATTATGATATTTGGTGGGATTGCAGCAGTAATAGGGGCAGCTCCTGCTACTGAAGGAGCAACTGGATTTATGAAAGCTTGGTCTGATTTTGTTGGCGGGCATTCAATTATTTTTTCTTGGATTTCTGTATTAGGATTAGGTTTTACAACTTTGTATATTGCTATAGGAATTACACATTTTTTATGTAAAAACTATAAATTAGATGGAGTTATTCCAACATTTATTTCTTTGTTTGGAGTTGTTATGTTGACAGTTAGACCAAAAGAATTAGTTTATGGGATGTCTTTAGCTGATCTTACTTATTTAGACGGAAAAGGAATTCTAATTGGTATTTTTACAGGAATCTTTACAGTAGAAATGTACCGTTTTTTAAAAAATAAAAATTTTGGGAAAATTAACCTTCCTGACAATGTGCCAGCATCATTGAGTGAAACATTTGCTTCTTTGGCTGTATCAGTTGTAATCATGTCCATATATTTAGTGCTTTTTATTATATTTGATTCTATGGGCACATCAATGGCAGAATGGCTGAGTACTGCAATTGCTCCTCAAATTAAAGCGACAGATAGTTTATGGTTTATTGTATTGATGACATTTATTATCAATGTGGCTTGGTTCTTTGGTATTCACAATGCGACATTCTGGGGATTAATGGGTCCAATTATGTTTATGAATCTTTCTACAAATGCGGCTCAACAAGCATCTGGAGTGGCTGCATCTGCAATATTAACAGAATCATTCTGGGTATATTTTGTTGTGATTGGCGGAGTAGGATCATGTCTTTCAATTGCGATATTGTTATGTTTCTCAAAATCTAAAATGATGAAAACAGTAGGAAAAATTAGTGTATTACCAGCATTCTTTGGGATTTCTGAACCAGTAACATTTGGATTGCCTATTATGTTAAATCCGATTTTCTTTATACCTTGTGCATTTGTATCAGTTGTTAACGCAATCATCTCTTTCTTATGTATGAATTCCAACTTAATTGGAAAAACATATGCTATGCTGTCATTTAATATGCCAAGTATTTTTGGATCATTTTTATCAACTGGAGATTTTAAAGCCCCTATTTTAGTTGTAGTATTAATTTTACTTGATATGTTGATGTATTTCCCATTTGTTAAAATTTATGAAAAGCAGCAATTGATGCTAGAATCTATTACAGTGGAAGAAGAATAGAAAATATGATTGATGTAAGATGTCATGATGTAAATTCATTAAGTAAAGCTGCTTTAGGAGAATATAAAAATGATACTGTATTTATTAATGGATTTATTTTAAACGTATTCACAAAACAATTTCTCCCAGCCCATGTATACATTTATAAGAATTGGATTTCCCATGTTGAATATGATGTGACAAAAAAAATAATGGATGTGGAAACAGTAGTTGATTTGCAAGGTAAATTATTGTGTCCTGCATTTATTGATGCGCATACGCATATTGAAAGTTCTTTGTTAAATCCTGTGAATTATGCAAGAATGGTAATTCCGCATGGAACATTAACCGTTATGGAAGACTCTCATGAAATTGCGAATGTACTTGGAGAAAAGGGTCTTCAATATATGATTGAAAGTGCTAAAGATTTACCAATGCATCAGTTTTTAACTGTACCTTCTTGTGTGCCTTCTGTAGAAGGGTTGGAAACCAGTGGAGCATATTTTGATAACGAACTATTTGAACATTGGTTAGATTGTGAGTCTGTATCAGGGCTAGGTGAAGTTATGGACTATGAGGGGATAATTCACGGTAATACACGAATTACAAAGATTGTTGAAGTTGGTAGAAAAAAACATGCCTATTTACAAGGGCATGCACCATTAGTGTGTGGAGAGAGATTATCCGCGTATTTGTGTACAGGTATTTCTTCTGATCATGAATGTAAAAATGAAACAGAAATATTAGAAAAATATAGAAACGGTATGTGGATTGATATTCGTGATGCCAATACCAGTCGAAATATGGAAAAAGTGATTCAGACAATAAAAACAATTGGAAATTATGATAGAGTTTGCTTTAGCAGCGATGATCGTCGTTCCAATGTCACTCTTAAGGAAGGGCACATGGATGGAATTGTACGTCATGCAGTAAAGTGCGGAATGCCTGTAGAAGAAGCTTTAATTAGCGCTTCTTTTAGAGCAGCTAACGAAGCTAAAATTGAATCACTGGGGGCAATTGCTCCAGGATATCTGGCTGATTTAATTGTATTAGATGACAAACAACATCTTGTTGTTCAAGATGTATATTTTGAAGGAAAGATGATTGTTAAAGATAATCAATTAATTCAGGAATTTGAGGAACCACCATTGATAATGGAAAATTCAATAAAAATTCCAGATATTAATATAGAAGATTTAAAAATAAAAAGTAATAAACCAGTTGAAATTTGTAATATCGTTCAGTATGAATCGTATACTTCATCTATTACAAATTTAGTTACTAAAGAATTACCAGTTAAAAACGGATATATTGATCTTTCAGATAATCCTGATATGAAGTTTGCTGCAGTAATCAATCGCCATGGGGAGAATAAATTTACGGTTGCAATTGTAGAGAAGTTTGGAATTGATCATGGAGCTTTGGCGAGCAGTGTTGGACATGATGCACATAATGTGACATTAGTTTATGATACTGCTGAAAATGGATACAAAGCCTTACAGCAGTTAGTAAATCAACAAGGGGGATTCTGCGCAGTTGAAGATGATAACGTGATTGCTTCATTGCCATTACCTATTGCAGGATTGATGTCAAACTTGAAAGCGGAAGAGTTAGTATCCTATATCAATAGTATAAATGATGCAAACAAAGAACTAGGTAATACATATATTGATAATCCGATGTCAAGAATTACGATTCTGTCTTTACTAGTATGTCCATATGTGAAAATATCAGATTGCGGAATTGTACTGACTGAAGAAAAACGAATCATACCATTAATAAAGGAGGAAAATGAAAGTGAAAGTAATACTAAAAAATGTAGAACAGCCAGTATTGGAATATATTGAACCTGTGTTGCTTTCTGATGCGACAATCAAAGAAAGAAAAGAAAAAGTATTGCAGCGAATGCAACAAAGAAAATTAGATGCAATTGTGATTTATGCAGATATGGAACATGCATCAAATTTTGAATATTTATGTGGATTTGTTCCACGGTTTGAAGAAGCTTTGTTAGTGTTGCATTTAAATAAAAGTTTTTTACTTCTGGGAAATGAAGTTTTAGGAATGGCAAAACATAGTCGACTTTTATCAAAAGCAATTCATGTACCGCAATTTTCATTGCCTGATCAACCATTGGAGGGATATCGGTCATTATCTAGTTATTTAGAAGAAGCTGAAATTACTTCTGGAATGAAAATTGGTGTAGTAGGGTGGAAGAAGCTAAGTTATATATCAGATAGAACATTTGATGTACCACATTATATTGTTGAGGCTCTTTTACAAAATCAGACTGATTTAGTAAATGCAACTGATATTTTTATTGGGGATAATGGTGCTAGAACAATTAATAATGTGAATGAAATTCGTCATTATGAATACGGGCAAGTTTTAGCAGCAAATGGAATGCTAGAGGCGATGAATGCATTAGAAGAAGGTAAAACGGAAAGAGAAATTGCTTCGTTAATGGAAAAAGATGGACAAAGACATAGTGTAGTAACTGTTTGTTCGTTTGGACAAAGATTTGAAAATGCCAATATTTATCCTGGAGTGAAAAAAGCTCAAATTGGGGATGAATTATCGATGACAGTCGGTTATAAAGGGGGTCTATCTAGTAGAGCAGGTTACTTAGTGAAGCAAGCAGATGAGCTTCGAGAAGAAGTTCGAGATTATATTGATGTATTAGCAGGACCGTATTTTTCTGCTATTGCAGTATGGTTAGAGCAAATTCATGTTGGTATGACAGGTCAAGAGCTTTATCATCAGATTGAACAGGTATTACCGAAAGAGAAGTATAGATGGTCATTAAATCCTGGGCATCTGTGTGCAGATGAAGAATGGTTATGTAGTCCAGTGAAACAAGATAGTACGGTAAAATTAGAAAATGGAATGTTGTTTCAAATTGATATTATCCCTTCTTTACAAGGATATGCCAAAGCTAGTTGTGAAAATGGAATTGTTTTAGCAGATAATCATTTACGAAAGGAAATTCAGCGACAAGATCCTGATATGTGGAAACGCTTTTGTGAACGTAGACAATATATTGAAAATGTGTTAAATATTAAATTAAATCCGGATGTAATGCCACTTTCTTCGTCAGTAGCTTATCTGCGTCCGTATTTACTTAATAAAAATGAGGCATTCTGTATAAGTAAAGATTAGTCTGGAAGGAGCAACTATGAAAAAAACTTTGAGTGAAAGACAATCTAAAATAATTCAGATTCTTTTGAAAGAAACAACGTTTGTATCTGCACAGGAGTTATCTGTAAATTTGCAGATAAGTATGAAAACGATACAAACAGAAATACAGGAGATTAACGGATTATTTGAAACTGCTGTGATTGAATCAAAAAAAGGAAAAGGATATAGAGTTTTAGATCGAGAAAGACTTTCAGAGTCAGTTTTTATAGTTGCTAAGAAAGAAGAAAATCGTGAAATTCTAATTTTAAAAGAAATATTGTTACATGGAGAAGTAGAATATTATAAACTTGCTGATTCTTTGTTTATTAGTACGTCAACATTAAATAAAGATATTAAACATTTAAATGATAAAATTTCTTTAAACTTTAAAAATTTAAAAATTGTGCGTAGGAATAATGTATTAGTTTTAAATTGTGGAGAAGACGAAAAAAGCAAACTACTTGCTTATTTCTTGTTAGAAGAAAGTGAAAACTCTTCATTTGATATTTCTGTTTTAGAAACGTATTTTGATACATTAGATGTATGGAAAATACAAGAAGTGATTGTTCAATATGTGAAAATGAAAGTGAAAATGGTTTTGCACTTTATTTAAAGGAACAAACAGGTCTTTCTCTTAGTAGTTCAGCAGCAGAAAAAGCAGAACTTATTTTTGGAGCAAAGAGGATGAGACAGGGTGAAGAAACACAAAGTGAGGATATTCTTTATTGTAAATTTTTAAAACAAACTTTTTCTGAAATCCATGAAATTTATTCTATAGATTTTGAGGGAAGCGAAGAGTTGACTGAGGGATTGGTTCAACATTTTAAAAGTTTGGCATATCGATGCCGTACAAAAACACAAATGAAAAATCCTCTTTTACCTCAATTTAAGTCCAGTTTCGTACTTGTTTATGATATTGCGGTATATATAGCAACACGCTTTTTTGAAGTATCAGGTTTAAGACTTGAAGAAGATGAAATCTGTTATCTTGCAATGCATGTGTTGATTGCGTTACAGAGTTTAAAAGAACGTTCTTTAAAAATTATCTTAGTTAATCCATATGGAACAGCAGTGGAAAATGTGATTATGAAACATTTAAAGGAAATACCAGATATTGAATTTGCGGGCAATTTTTCTTTTATGGACTATAAAGGAATTATGGAAACAAAGCCTGATTTGGTATTATCACTAGTTGAATTGGATAAGAAGCATAATTTAGAAGTATATCGAATTAATAATTATTTAAATCAAAAGGAATATCAAGCAATTAGTCAAAGAATCAAGTTAATTCGAGTAAAAAAAGCATATCAAAATATTGTTGTAAAACGCTGCTTTTATGAAGAATTGTTCATGTATGATTGCCAATTTGTAAATAAAGAAGACGCGATAGATCAGATGTGTGAAAGATTAAAGAAATATCATTTTGTAGATGATCAATATCGAGAGGAAGTTTTTGAGCGAGAAAATGTGGCACCTACTTGTTTTTCCAATGTGTTTGCAATTCCTCACGCAACTAAAAAAATTGCGTTAAAAAATGGCATATGTGTGGCAATCCTAAAAAAGCCAATTACATGGAATGATTTTGAAGTTAGAATTATCTTATTATTCGCGTTAAATTCTCATTTTGATCAAATTCCTAAATTATATGAAGTATTATTAAATACGTTAGATGATGAAAGAAGATGTTCGGAAATTTTAGAAGCAAAGAGCTTTGATCAATTTATGAATATTTTATTCAAATAGTTATAATAATTTCTAAGGTGACTAGATGTCACGTTAGAACTTCTGGGCATTATCTCACTGTTTGTGGCGTAGTGCGTATATTATTGTTCAAAATATAGAACAAATCAATCATGTAAACCGTTTGTATTTCTATCTAAGATAAAACAAAGGGAAAAAGGTCGTATATCCTAAGTGATTATTCTAAAATCACTTAACTGTTACGACCTACTTTTTATTTTTAATAGGAAAGTTCTCTAAGAGGATGAAAAAAGTGCTGAAGACACTATAAAAAGAACTATAAGTTAAATAGTCAAAAGTAGGTTATTTATTTAAAGAAAAGTAGGGGTATCATGAGTGATTCGCTATTTGTGGGGTGTTCAATTTATGCAGGATTGAGTAATATTTTTTATGAAAGGAGCTGGAATTTATGGATAGTAAAAAAATCGGAGCATTTATTGCGGTAAATCGTAAGAAACAGGGACTCACACAAGAACAGCTTGGAGAAAGACTAGGGGTAAGCAATAAAACAGTATCTCGATGGGAGAATGGAAATTATATGCCAGATTTATCTCTTTTGGAGCCTCTTAGTAAAGAGTTAGGAATTTCTTTGAATGAGTTATTAGCTGGGGAAACGATTGAGAAAGAAAACGCAATGGTATATATGGAACAAAATATACTAGATACGATTGATTACACCGATAAAAAAATGAAATATGAACATAAAAAAATTTCTATGTGTATCACAGCAGCTGGTATTCTCGTTTGTATTTGTGCCTTTAACATGTTTCCTTCAGAAAGCAGCTGGGGAGAAATTTATTCCATTGCAGGGCTTTTGCTGATAGTTACAGGTATGTTTAGAGAATTAAAATTTTCATCATTTTGGAAAAAAGGGATGATTTCTATTGTCGTATTTTTTGTGCTTTTAGGAATCTTCTTTGTCGTGGACTATATTGGAGTGGTACAGTATAAACGACCACCAGTTTATAGGTATAAAACGACAACTGTATTTAATGAAAGTAAACTTATTGAATACCAAAACTTGTTTTATAATGTATATCGAATAAATGCAGATACACCAAATGAATATTATCTAATAGATAGTACAAAACAATATACGATTGATACAGTACCAGTAAGTCCTTTTGATATGGATAAAAGTGATATAGAACATCTTATAGAATATAAAAGTAACTATGTTGGAGACAACAGCAATACAGGAAATCTTATAGGTGCATTACCTCTTTCTGAATATGGTTATGTGTTTGAAATTGATTCAGAAAAGAATGGAATAACGATAAGTTATCATTTTACAGACTGGTATCAAAATGAAAATTCCTATATTGAAAAAGCTTTAATCTATAATTCTGTATCATCTTTTGCCTTGATAGAAAATCTCCAATATATCAATTATAATTTTAGCGGCAGCAGTTATTCTATTACTCGTGAAACGATGGAACAGAAGTATCCTAATTACAAAAATATCTTTATAGGTCATACGATTGATACAGATAAGTTTAAACAATATGTAGATGAGAAAATAAATAATCAATCTTTTGTATCCGATATTTTTAAACTCTTTAAAAAAACAGATTTATAAGATATTGAAGAGCTTTTGAACTATACAAAACACCGTCAGGAAAACAAGACTGTATGGTGTTTTTTATATCCTATAAATACGTGTTTTTAAGATTGTTTTATATTTATATAGCAGAATATTAAATTAAACTTATATTTCTATAAAAACGCTTGACGAAACAGGAAAGGGAGATACACTTAATTATTGTAGTAAATAAGAATATATGAGGAGAAACAAATATGTTTAAAAAACGATATATAAAATGGGCATTTTTAGCTTTTATTCTAGTATATATAGGTGCAGCAACCATTCCTTACATTCCACATAAAGAAGTAAATGAAACATATAAAACAAGTATTCAGCAAACTGCATTTTATGCAGATAAAACAGGTACAGAAAGAGTAGATTATATTGATGATAATACAGATGCTCTTCTTTATCGGCTGCATATGATAGAAGAAGCACAGGATGAAATTATATTGTCTACTTTTGATTTTAATGCGGATGATGCAGGAAAGGATATGATGGCAGCTTTACTGCATGCAGCACAAAGAAATGTCAAAGTAAAAGTAATTGTAGATGGAATCAGCGGCTTTTTAGATATGCGAGGAAATTCTTACTTTAAAGCCTTGGCATCACATGAAAATATTGAAGTTAAGGTATATAACTCTATAAATCTTTTAACACCATGGAAACTGCAGGCAAGGTTACATGATAAGTATGTCATCGTTGATGATAAGATGTATGTATTAGGCGGAAGAAATACTATGAATTTATTTTTAGGAGAATATACAGAAGAAAAAAATATTGATCGAGAACTTTTTGTATATGAGACACAGAAGAATAAAAATGCATCGATTCATCAGTTAAAAGATTATTTTAACAGCGTATGGCAACTTTCTGACAGTAAACAGTATACATGTGAAAATGTAAATAAAAAGATAGAGGAAAGTATTCATCAGCTAGAAGAAAGATACAAAAAACTGCAGGAACAATATCCAGATGCCTATAAAAAATGGAATTATGAAGAGAAAACAATAGAAACAGATAAGATTACATTGCTTTCTAATCCGATTGAAGCAGAAAATAAAGAACCCTACATGTGGTATGCAATTACTCAGCTAATAAAACAGGGAAACGATACAACAATTGTGACTCCTTATATTATTTGTGGAAAAGAAATGTATAGTGATTTAACAAATCTAACGAAACAGAAGAAAAAGATTGATATTATCACAAATGATGTAGCCAGCGGCGCAAATCCATGGGGATGCAGCGACTACTTAAATCAAAAGAAAAAGATATGGAATACAGGGGTACAGGTATATGAATATATGGGAAAACACTCCAGTCATACCAAAGCATTGTTAATTGATGATGAGATGAGTCTTGTTGGATCATATAATATGGATATGAGAAGCACGTATCAGGATACTGAGTTAATGCTTGCGGTGGATTCTAAAGAATTGAATAAACAGATGAAACAGGAAGTAGAAGAAAATAAAACGTATAGTAAAACAATGGGAAAAGATGGAGAATATACCTATGGAAAGAACTATGTTCCTAAGGAATTAGGAATTGGGAAAAAAATCATGTATGGTATCTTTCGCATAATAACAGTGCCAATTCGAGGGTTTTTATAAAAGATGAGACTTAATTGTTTCATCTTTTTTTACATAAGAATATTGTCTTAAATTGTAGATATATTGAAAATTTTAAAAATTCTTTTAGAACGCTAAGCAAAATGTATAAAAAACAAGTGAATATTTTTATATACTTTGCAAGCGATTACATGATATCTTTTCTATGTGAGATACGAGGAGGAAAAATATGAAGAAAAAGAAACAACTATTGAAGGTATTCAACCTTACAATGGCTGCTGCAATGGTTAGCACACCCGTCTTATCAAATATTTATACAGTATCTGCAAAGGAACAGACTGTAGATACAACAAAGAAAAAAACAAAGAAACAAGTAGTTTATGAAGATGGGGTTTATGATGAATGGAAAGGGCAAAATGTACAAGAAGGCGATTCTTCTAAGGTAGAAGATGGATGGCTTCATATTGTATCCGCTCCAGGGGATAGAAACAATCCTGGAACAAATCCTTATATGACAGTCAATCCAAATACGTTTGATTTTACAAAAGAAGGGTATTTCGAATTTACGATGAAGTCAAACAATGAAAACACCAATATAGATAATAGCGATCGTTTTGGTATTTATTTGGGATATAATACCGATCATAATGGTATGTATATCGGCTATGATAATGGTGGATGGTTCTGGCAGAAATATAAAGATGGCAATGGTGACTGGTATCAAGGAACTAGAGAAGCTGCTCCAAAAAAAGGTGTGGAATATAAAGTTCGTGTAGAATGGACAGCTGATCATAAAATGAGTTTTAAATTAAATGATAAAGTAATCTTTGATAAAGAAGACTTCTCTGGAATCTTTGCATCTATGGGAAATCAGATTGCGATTAAAGCAGGTTCATGGGGAAATAGTGGTTCTAATATTCTATTGAAAGATATTCATTATCCTGGACAAAAAGAGGCAGAAAAAGTTAATGTAACAGGAAAAATTCTTGACGCAGAGGGTAATGCGATAAAAGATGCTTTAGTTAAAGCAGGATCAGAAAGTGTAAAAACAGATATATCAGGTAATTTTGAAGTAAGCCTTCAACCAGGAACATACATGGTATCTGTTTCTGCACAAGGATATGAAACTTATACAGATGAAATAACAGTAGGTAGAGATGGATTAAATCTGGGGGAAATTAAATTAACAAAGGCTCCAGAACTAGTAACAGAAACATTATCTACTCCATACATGGATGTTTCTATTAATAAAAACTTCCCAAGTGTTCAAAAATATGTAATGAAAGAAGGAGATTTGAAAAATAAAACATTCTATGGGCAAACTTCTAATATAAATACGATTCGTATCAATGGAGAAGATATAAAACTTTCAGCAGACGATGTTCAATTTACGGTTAATGAGGGTAAAACACAGGCAACTTATAAAATGCATGTATACAATAATAAACTCAATAAAGAGGAAAGAACAATTGATGCTGATATTACAGCTGTTTTATCAGTAAAAGATGATGCTTTATCCTTTGAAATTATAGATGTTAAAAATAAATTGGATGAGAAATATATAGATGAAAAAACTGGAAAACATATTTATGCAATCCAAAGCATTGAAATTCCAAATCATAGTTTGATTTCTGTTAACAGTGATCAGAAAGGGGCAAACTTAAAAGGTGCCGCAATGTCTTCAAACACAACCATCAGTGGTGATGAATATATTGAAGTCAATGATAAAACTGCATTTGGAAATAGAGATTATATGTATGCATTTATATCTAATAATGAAATGAGTGCAGGACTTTGGAGTAATGCAGAAAATGAAGGACGGGCTGTTTCTGTTGGGGTATCTGGAGGAAGTCACAATACAAGAGTTATGGCCACTACAGAAGAAAAAGATGGACATGTATCACTAGGTCTTTCAAGTACGAAATGGTATTGGCATAGAGAAGAAAAAGATTCTAAAGGGAAATGGCATTTAGTAGAAGAAACTGCAAATCCACAGGCGAAAATTACGATTGCAGGAAATATCAATGGAGATAATGAGATTGACTGGCAGGATGGTGCTGTTGCTTTCCGTGATATTATGCATAACCCATATAAGAGTGAAGATGTTCCAGAACTTGTTTCTTATCGAATTGCGATGAACTTTGGTGGGCAGGCACAAAACCCATTCTTAACAACACTGGATAATGTAAAACGTGTCGCAATGCACACAGATGGACTTGGACAATCTGTATTATTAAAAGGATATGGAAATGAAGGTCATGACTCAGGTCATCCGGATTATGCAGATATTGGACAAAGAATCGGTGGAGAAAAAGATATGAATACCTTAATGGAAAAAGGTGCAGAATATGGTGCTAGATTTGGTATTCATGTCAATGCTGGTGAAATGTATCCAGAAGCCAAAGCATTTAATGAAGATTTAGTACGTCGTGATGCAAATGGAAATCTTCGTTATGGCTGGAACTGGATTGACCAGGGTATTGGAATTGATAGCGTATATGACTTAGGAACAGGGTCAAGAGAAAAACGTTTTGATGAACTGGAAGAAAAAGTTGGACAAAAGCTTGACTTTGTTTATGTAGATATTTGGGGAAATAAGACAGGTGGAAGCGATGATTCATGGCAGACACGTAAGTTATCAAAAGAAATTAATGATAATGGATGGAGAATGGCTACAGAATGGGGTTCTGCAAATGAATACGATTCTACATTCCAGCATTGGGCAACAGACCTTACATATGGCGGGTTTATGTTGAAAGGTGAAAACAGTGAAGTAATGCGTTTCCTGCGAAACCATCAAAAAGATTCATGGGTAGGTGATTATCCTTCTTATAAAGGAGCAGCAATTGCGCCTTTACTTGGCGGATATAACATGAAAGACTTTGAAGGATGGCAAGGTCGTAACGACTACGATGCTTATATTAAAAATATTTACACACATGATTTAACTACAAAATTTATTCAGCATTATGAAATTGTAGATTGGGAAGATGGAAAATCATTTACTGCTACAAATCCAGATGGTAAACCTTATACATGGACACCAGAAATGAAGATTACTCTAAAAGATGGCAAAGATACTTTAGTTCTTGAAAGAGGTTCTGATGATCCAAATGATCCTGCATATAGAGATAGAACGATGACATTAAATGGCAAAGTAATTTCTAAAGGTGCTGTATCAAGAGGAGATACAGGTGCTAAAGGAACAGAAACTTATTTATTGCCTTGGTTTTGGGATGCGAAAACAGGTGATCCTGTAAAATCTGAAGATGAAAAACTTTATCATTGGAATACACAGGGAGGTACTAGCGAATGGGATCTTCCTGATAGCTGGAAAGACTTAAAAGATGTTAAAGTTTATAAACTTACAGATTTGGGAAAAACAGAAGAAAAAACAGTACCAGTAAAAAATGGAAAAATTACATTAGAGGCTGAATCTGAAGTTCCTTATGTTGTATATAAAGGTGAAAAAGGAAATCTTGATATTACATGGAGTGAAGGAATGCATATCGTAGATGCAGGATTCAACAGTGGTCATTTTGATGCATGGACAAAACAGGGAAGTGGAAAAGCAGAAATTGCGAAGAGTCAATACAGCAATCCAATGATGAAATTAAGTGGTGAAGTGTCAATGACACAGACATTGACAGATTTAACTCCAGGAAAGCAATATGCGGTATTGGTTGGTGTTGACAATCGAAGCGATGCGAAAGCCAAAATGACTGTTAAATCAGGCGATAAAGTATTAGATTCTAACTATACAACAAGATCAATTGCGAAAAATTATGTAAAAGCATATACACATAGCAATGCAAGTGCAACGGTTGATGGAAGCAGTTATTTCCAGCATATGTATGTACACTTTACAGCTCCACAATCAGGAGAAGTTACATTAACACTATCTCGTGATGCAGGAGAAGGAGCAACATACTTTGATGATGTACGTATTGTAGAAAATGAAGCTAAAAATATAACAAAAAATGCAGATGGTGAAGTTGTTAAATTTGAACAGGATTTTGAAAACAATGTACAGGGAATTTATCCATTTGTTGTTAGTGGAAGTGAAGGCGTAGAAGACAATCGTATTCACCTTTCTGAATTGCATGCCCCATATACACAAGCTGGATGGGATGTAAAGAAAATGGATGATGTACTTGATGGAAACTGGTCTGTAAAAATAAATGGATTAACACAAGGAAATACTTTGATTTATCAGACTGTTCCACAAAATATTCATTTTGAACCAGGTGTAACTTATAAAGTTTCTTTCGATTATCAAAGTGGAAGTGATGATATTTATGCTGTAGCAATTGGAAATGGAGAATATGATTCTTCTAAAGTAGAATTAAAAAATCTTAAAAAAGCCTTAGGAGAAGATGGACACTTTGAATTTGAATTAACAGGTGCATTAAATGGAGATTCTTGGTTTGGAATTCAATCTACATCAACCGCACCAGATTTACAGGGAACAAGTGATGCGGCTTCAAATTTTGGTGGCTATAAAGATTTTGTATTAGATAATCTAAAAGTAGAAAGAGTAAAATCTAAAGAATATACAAAAGAAGAAACACAAAGTAAGCTAGATGAAATAAGTGCTGAAGGAAAATATGAAAGAGAAAACTTTAGTGATGCAGCTTGGGAAATGTACCAAAAAACATTGATTGATGTTCGTGTAATGTTAACAAAAGATGGAGCGGATAGTGAAGACTTCACTCGTGCTTATCAAATCTTGTCAGCATTAGAAGCTTATATGAAAACAGCTCCTGGAACAGAAACAGAAAGTAAATATGATCTTGATGTGAATTCTTATGAAGTTTCTGCAGGTAGTGAGCATAAAAACAATGATACAGAAGGACCGACACAGTTGGCTCAAGATGGTAATAAAAATACAATTTGGCATACAGAGTGGAGCTATGACGCTATTGGAAATCAAACAGCATACTATACATTTGATTTAAAAAAACCAACAACAATAAATGGTCTTCGCTATCTTCCTAGAACTGGTGGAGCAAATGTTAATGGAAAGATAAAAGACTATGAAATCGTTATAACAGCACAGGATGAAGTAGGAAAGAGTTCTTCTACAAAGGTAGAAGGTACATTTGAAACTTCTGGAGTTTGGCAAAAAGCTAGCTTTAAGGCTATAGATAATGTGGTTTCTGTACAGCTAAAAGTAAAATCTAGTACAGGACAAAGTGCAGGAGAGGTAAATAAATATGCTTCTGCAGCAGAACTTCGCTTAACAACCAAAATAGATGATCAAGGCGGAACAGAAATTCCAGTAGATAAGAGTGAATTAACTGCTTATGTAGAAACTGTAGAAAATCAGCTAAAAGGTTTGCATAAAGAAGATTACACAGTAGAATCATGGAATCTTCTTCAAACAAAATTGCAAGAAGCAAAAAATATTTTAGATAATAAAGATGCTACTGCATACGATGTGGCATTAGCAATAGCAAATCTTGAAACTGCATTTGATGGATTAACAAGAGTAAATGTTCCATCAGTAGATAAAACTGCATTGAACGATTTAATTAAACGAGCAGATTTAATTGATACAACACGTTATACAGAAGAAAGTGTAAATGTATTTAAAAAAGCATTGGCTGAAGCAAAAGAAATAAATGCAGATGAAAATGCTACACAAGAAAAAGTAGACGGTGCAAAAACTTCTTTGGAAAAAGCAATGAATGGATTGCAGTTAAAAGAAGAGACAAATGTAGATAAGACAGCATTAATGGATAAATTGTCTACAGCACTTCGCTTGGATAGTAAATACTATACTCCAGAAAGCTGGAAAGTGTTAGAAAATGCGATAGCAAATGCACAGAAAGTAATTGATAACGAAAAAGCAACACAGAAAGAAGTTAATGAAGCGTATGCTGCATTAGATAAAGCAATTACTTCTCTTGTATTAAAAGAACAAGGAACACTTCCAGAACAAAAACCAGAAAAACCATCATCTGGGGATAAAGATAGTTCTATCGAAAACAAAGATGATGTAAAAACAGGTGTAGAAAGCAATACAAAAGGATTGTTGGCATTTGCCTTGTTATCTGGTGGAGCTATTGTTTCACTTCTTAAAAAAAGAAGAAAATTAAATGATTAATTCTTCTGCAATTGTCCTCTTTAAAACAGGCAGATGAATAAAAAAGAAGCCGATTCTGTAATGAGTCGGTTTCTTTTGTATTAATACTATTTATTTGCATGAAGTTTATCTAAAAACTTCTCAATACGATCTAATGCTTCTTTTATATGCTCAATACTATATGCATAAGACACACGAATAAAACCTTCACCTGCTTCTCCAAAAGCAGTTCCTGGAACACAGGCAACATGCTGTTCCTGTAATAGTTTTTCACAAAATTCATCACTTGTTAATCCAGTAGAGCGAATATCCGGAAAAATATAAAACGCCCCTTGTGGAAGATGTGTTGTTAACCCTAAACGATTAAATCCCTTGGTTATATAATTTCTTCTAGCAAGATAAGATTCACGCATTTCCTGAACATGGATATCTCCATTACGCATGGCATCAATTGCACCGTATTGTGCAGGGGTAGAGGCTGACATAATGATATATTGATGAATTTTATTCATTGCCTTGATAAAAGTTTTATTTCCCAGGACATACCCTAATCTCCATCCGGTCATCGCATAGGCTTTTGAAAAACCACTAATGATAATAACCTGATCTTTGATTTCATCGAAATTAGCTAAAGAATAAAAACTATCATCATAGGTAAGTTCTGCATAAATTTCATCGCTGATAACGATCAATTCATGTTCTTTAATAATTGGCACTAGTTTTTCATAATCTTCTTTTGTCATCACACCACCTGTTGGATTACTAGGAAAATTAATCAATAAAACTTTTGATTTTGGTGTGATAGCAGCCAATAACTTTTCTGGTGTTAGTTTAAATTGATCTTTTTCTTCCAGCTGTACATAAACTGGCTTTGCTTTGCATAGCTGAACACCTGGAGTATAGGCTACATAGCTTGGCTGTGTTAAAATGACCTCATCATCGATATCCACAAAGGCACGTAAGGCAATATCAATACCTTCACTTCCTCCAACTGTAACAATTACATTATCATTTGGATCATACTCTAAATGAAATCTTCTCTTCATATAAGAACAGATTTCTTCACGTAAACTAAGAAGTCCCTGATTTGCGGTGTAATGTGTTTTTCCACTTTCGATAGAATAGATAGCTGCTTCTCGAATATGCCAAGGAGTATCAAAATCCGGTTCCCCTACACCAAGAGAAATTACATCTTCCATATCATTCGCCAAATCAAAGAAACGACGAATTCCACTTGGTTTGATTGTACGAACTGTTTCACTTAAATAAGATTCATAATCTCTCATGGTGTCACAACCAATCTTTTCTCAGCTCTATCCTCTTCATCAAAAATAACACCATTGATTTTATATTGTTTTAATACAAAAAAAGTAGAAGTGGAGGTAACATGGTCGGTAGTAGCCAGTTTTGCGCCAACAAAATTAGATATTTCCTGCATTGTCTTTCCATAGATAATTACAATGAATTCACTTTTACCACTCATTAAATACATCGTATCCACTTCTGGATAACGATAAATATTTCTCGCAATGCGATCGTATCCATAATCTCTTTCAGGGGCGACCTCTACTTCAATCATAGCCATAACTTTATCTTTGTTTGTTTTATCCCAGTTAATGATTGTATGATAACCACATATAATTTTTTTCTTTTCCATATCCTTCATGGTATGGATAACACTTTCTTCATCTTCTAATAAGATGTCCGCAAGATCTCTAGTATCATATCTTGCGTTTGTCTCTAATAAAGACAACAGCATTTCTTTATTCATAGCATTCACCTTCTTTAAATATATTGTCTATATTTTACTCCTTGCAATACAATTAGTAAATATAAAACATAAGGTTTCATACGATAATAGGATATGTAAGATATAGAAGAATAATGAATGTAGATAGAGACAAGACTTGAAAAGATAGATATACTATAAAACACCAAGCAAAGAATGAAAACGCTTAAATAGTTGTTGAAAAAAATCAAAATAGTTGTAAAATGTAATTGTAAATATCACATTAAGTATAAATCCTAGAAAAGGGATATTTGGCTGATATGCCTTTTATTTTTTATAATAGAAGAAAGGGACATTTACATAGTTTTTATAAACGAAAAGTATGAACATCGACTGGGAGAGGAGGAAAAAACTATGGCAATCTATGATATATTATATGAGGTGAAGGATAAAAGAGAAGAGGATAGCGGAATCAGTGATTTTAATGGATTTTTAGAAGACTACCTTTCCATCATTGAAACAAATGAAGAAATGAAAGAAACGAAAGAAGTTTTACAGGCTTTATTTGAAGAAGATAATGATTTACGAATTGTATGTAACTTAAGATTAAATATAAATAAAGATGCAATTGCAAATCAGATTATACGATATAAAGATGCATTTAAACTTCCTAAAGAAACAATATGCTGTCCATATATCGTATATGGAAATTTTGACGGAGAGCAAAAAGCATTAATTTTAACAATAGGGGATAAAGAAGAATACATACTTGCAAAGGCACTTTACTATGTCATTAGTGAACCAGAAAATGAGTATGAAGGAACTAGAAATGAAATTATAGCCATGAGTGTTTCAAAGGAAACGATTAGTAGAATGTTGGAGAGTGTAACAGCCTTTTTCCATCAGCGTAGAAAAGCTGGTATTGTACAAAGACAACTGGATTCCATCGTATTTGACAGTTATGATGAAATGTATGAAATGGCAAATGCAATGGCACAGGAACAAAAAGAACATATAAAAGATATCTTATTAGCAAGTGAAGATAAAGAAACTGCAATTTATCAAATCATTGTAAAATGGTTTTTGATGAAGAAATTTTCTTATGTGCAATATATGATGGATAAAAATACATTGCATAAATTATATGAAGGAAATGTGAAAAAACAACGTCAAGTCGCAAAAGAGAAAAGTGATGCAATCTGTTTTATTTCTCTGAGTGAACTCTGGAAACTAACAAAAGAACTAGATCATTAGAAGGTGTCGAAAGATGATAGTCTAAATATAATAAAATGTTTTCTAATTCGATTTTAGAATTATACACTGTATCATTAAAATAAGGTAACGAAATAGGATTTAGAAAGAATAAAAAAAAGCGTTGACATTTGGAATCGTTTTCATTATACTTTATATTGTAAGATAGGTTTGTTACTCAAAGGTTCTTTGAGGCTTGTCCTAAAATGACTTTAGTTTTTTTAGGATGGCTTTAAGGAACCTTTTTAAATATTAGGAGGTATTTATGTTTGGATTATTTAGAAATAAAAAAATGGATTTGTATGCTCCAGTTAAAGGTGAATGCATAGCAATAGAAGATGTACCAGATCCAGTTTTTTCAAATAAGTTATTAGGTGATGGAATTGCATTTAAACCATTAAACAATACAATTTTTTCTCCTTGTGATGGAACTATTACTATGGTTGCAGAAACAAAACATGCTCTAGGTTTAAAAGCTAAAAATGGCACAGAAATTATGATACATGTAGGGTTAGATACTGTTAATTATAATGGTAAAGGTTTTAAATGTTTTGTTTCAAATAATCAGAAAGTAAAAAAAGGACAAAAGTTGATTGAAGTAGACTTAGATTTTTTTAGAAAAGAAAATGCAAATCTAACTACTCCAATGGTTATCATTACTAAAGATATTAATTTAACAATTATTTCAAATAAAGGAATTGTTGATAATGATTCTGTAGTAGTTAAGTTAGGTGATGAAATGTGAAAGTAATAAAAAACATTAATAATAATGTCTCTTTATGTATAGATTCTAAAGGAAGAGAGGTCGTAGCTTTTGGGAAAGGTATAGGTTTCATAAGACCCCCTTATGAAATCCCTTTGGAAAAGATTGATAGGACTTTTTATAGTCATAATATATCTGATTATAGTGTATTAGAAGAAATACCGGTTAATGTCATAGAGGTAAGCATTAAAATTGTTGAAGAACTAGAGAAAAGTTTAAATGTAACAATGTTATCAAGCGCAGCATTATCCATTGCGGATCATATTAATTTTGCTATTAAACGTAATGTAGAGAATGTAAAAATGGAGATGCCAATTCAAGAAGATTTAAAACTGTTATATCCTAAAGAAATTCTTTATGCTGAAAAAGCACTTAAAACAATTAAAGAATATACTGGCTATGATTTACCGACACAGGAAGTTGGAACTCTAGCATTGCATTTTATAAATAGCCAAATAAAAAAATATAGCGACTGTTCAATTGATTCAGAAGAATTAGTTCATCAAATTAGGAGTATTTTAGAAAAAGTATATAAAATAAAGATAGATGTAAATAGTTTTAATTATTCTAGATTTGTTACTCATATGGATTATTTAATTAAACGCATTATCAAAAATGAACAAATAGATAGCGATAATGAAAAAATGTATGATGAAATAAAAAAGAGATTTGAAAAAGCATATGAATGTACCTTACTCATTGAACAAGTTTTTGATGAAAAACTACAAAGAAAGTTGAACAAAGAAGAACGTTTATATCTCATGTTACACATTAATAGAATGTGTACACGAGTATAATATACGGTTTGTATAATAGGTGGCCAATATTAAACAACCAAAATTATAGAATGGGAGGATAAGTAAATGAAAGATTATAACGCATTAGCTAAGTCTATTCTAGAAAATGTTGGTGGTAAAAAAAATATCACTAATGCAATGCATTGTTATACACGATTACGTTTAAATTTTAAGGATACAGGATTGGTAAATTTAGATGCTATCAAAGAGTTAGATGTTATTGGAGCACAGTTTACAGGAGAACAGCTTCAAATTATTATAGGAAATGAGATCAATGAAGTTTATGATGCATTTATAAAATTAACAGGACTTAATAAAAGTGAAATCATAGAAGAAAATTTAGATAAAAAAAATGATGAAGTTAAAAAGAAAAGAAAGACAATTAAAGGAATATTTTCAGCAATTGTCGATGGTATAGTAGGTTGTATGGTACCAATATTACCTATGCTTATAGCATCAGGATTATTAAAAGCTATTGTATTAGTCATCCAACAATTTGAATGGCTAGATGTTAACTCTCCGACTTTAATAACTTTGAGTTTTGTAGCAGATTCAGCATTCTATTTTATGCCAGTAATTATAGGTGGATTTGCTGCTAAAAAATTTGGAGCAAATATAGCGTTAGGAGGAATGATAGGAGCTGCTTTAATACACCCTTCATTCATTTCAGCAGTAAATGAAGGGACATCTTTAAGTGTTTTTGGATTACCTATTTATCCTGCATCCTATAGCAGTACTGTTGTTCCGGTTATTCTATCTGTATGGGTAATGAGCTATGTTGAAAAAGTAATTTCAAAGTATAGTCCAAAATCTATAAGAACCGTTCTAGAACCTGTTTTAACATTACTAATTATGACACCATTGACATTTTGTCTTTTAGCACCAATAGGTACTATGTTATCTTCTGGTTTTGCAAGCTTAGTTACAACATTTTACAATACTTTTGGGTTTATAGCAGTAGCATTATTATCTGCATTTATTCCTTGGGTAGTTATGGTTGGTATGCATGTTGGAACTGTACCAATTGCTATTAGTCAAATTGCAGAAACAGGAATTGATCCAATAATGATGCCATCATTCTTTATTGCAAATTTTGGTCAAGGTGGAGCGTGTTTAGCGGTTGGAGTAAAAACTAAAGATTCAAAATTAAAATCATTTGCATTTAGTAGTGCTTTCTCTGATATCGTTCCAGGAATCAGTGAACCAGGAATGTATGGTATTACATTAAGATATAAAACACCAATGATTGGAGCCATGATAGGCAGTGGATTTGGAGGATTATATTATGGATTAATGCATGTTGGAACTTTGGCATTTTTGCCACCTAATCTATTCCAATTAACTGCATATGTAGGTGAAGGTGCTCTTGCAAATAATTTGATTCATGCCTGCATAGGAGTCGTAATTACATTAATAGTTTCATTTATAGCAACATTTATTTTATATAAGCCAGAAAAGGTAAAATAGGAGGTAAAAAGTCATGAGTTTTCCAAAAAATTTTTTATGGGGTGGTGCTACATCAGCATCTCAATATGAAGGAGGTTATGCTATTGGAGGTAGAGGGAAATCACATTTAGATTATATTAGAAGAGTAGAGAAAGATGATACAGATAAAACATTTCCAATTAATGTTACTGAAGAAATGTACAATGACCATAAATTGCATGAAAATGAATATAACTTTGCTTTTCGTAGAGGGAGCGATTTTTACAATCGATATAAGGAAGATATTGCATTATTAGCAGAAATGGGGTTTAAAACCTTTAGAATGAGTATTTCATGGAGTAGACTGTTTCCAACTGGTAAAGAAAAAGAGCCTCTAAAAGATGGGGTAGAGTTCTATCATAATGTATTTAGAGAGTGTCATAAATATGGTATAGAACCATTGGTTACGATGATACATTATGAAATACCTGTTTCTCTTTTAGAAGAATACAATGGCTGGGAAAGTCCTAAACTTATTGAATTTTTTACACATTATACAAAATTTTTGATTGATGAATATGCTCATGAGGTTAAATACTGGATTACATTTAACGAGATTAACATGATTATGAATTCTTCGTATTTAGGTGGAGGTCTATTTGTCGAAAAGTCTAAGCGCTCAAATGAAGAGTGTATACATCAAGCACTTCATCACCAATTAATTGCTAGTGCATTAACTGTCAAATATTTTCATGAACATGCAAAAGAAAGTTATGTTGGAAATATGATTGCTCGATTGCAAAATTACCCATATACATGTAAACCAGAAGATGTATTAGCCACTCAACAACAAAATCAATTTAATTATTTTCCTACAGATGTACAGGCTAAGGGATTTTATCCAAAATCAATTTTAAATTATTATAAGAAAAATAATATTAACATAGACTATTATCCAGACTATGAAAAAATATTATTAGAAGGTAAAGTAGATTTTATTTCCATTAGTTATTATCATACAGCAGTTATAAGTAATGATAAAGATAAAAAAGAACCTATAGGAGCCTTTATTAGAAATCTTTCAAATCCATATTTGAAGAAAACAGATTGGGATTGGTGTATAGATCCAATTGGTCTTAGAATTACTTTAAATGATATGAATGATCGCTATGGTTTGCCTATATTTATTGTCGAAAATGGATTAGGTGCACATGATAAACTTGAAACTGATGGAAGTGTACATGATGCATATCGCATTGAATATTTATCGAAACACATTCAAGCAATTAAGGATGCATTAAATGATGGATGCAATGTAATTGGTTATACTCCGTGGGGATGTATTGATTTAGTTAGTTGTGGAAATTGCCAAATGACAAAAAGGTATGGATTCGTATATGTAGACGCTGATGATGAAGGTAATGGAACATATAATAGATATCGCAAAGATTCATTCTATTGGTATAAAAAAGTAATTAATTCTAATGGAGAAGATTTGTCTATTTAGAGTTTCAGAATAATATATTCAAAAAAAGCAGACAAGGTTCTGCTCTTTTTGAATTTTTGATTATAAATTATAAGAAAATATGTATCTTGATAAATTAAATTCAAAGAAAGTGGTGTTTAATTAATAATTTTAAAACATATGAATGAAGATTGTTTTAGCAATAGAAGTTATTATAATATTTGGTAGAAAAACTAAATAGGAGGATTTATGAAATATTGTGAACAGTGTGGAAAAGAACTTGTTTTAAAAAGTATAGAAAAAGAAGGGAAGATACCTTATTGCAGTTCTTGTGATAAACTATATTTTCCGATGTTTAATACAGCAGTATCGATGATTGCGTTAAATCCTAAAAAAGATAGGATACTGTTAATTAAACAGTATGGAAAAAATCGTAATATACTAGTAGCTGGTTATGTGAATAAGGGCGAAAATGCAGAAGAAACGATACAAAGAGAGATGAAAGAGGAAATAGGAAGAGATATTATTTCTTATCAATATTTAAAAAGCTCTTATTATGAAAAAACAAATACGCTTATGTTAAACTTTGCTGTTGTTTTGGATAGTGAAACTTTAGATATAGATAAAGAGGAAGTAGATGAAGCAAAGTGGTTTTCCTTTGAAGAAGCTAAAAATGAGATTGCGAAAAATTCTTTGGCAGAGCAGTTTTTGTTGTACTTTCTTGATATGTATAAAAACGTGAAGGTATAAAAAAAGAGGATTACTCCTCTATCGTATGAACTTCCACATCAAGTAAGATTTCTTTTTGAAACTGTGCCTGATATTTTCCATTTGTGATTTCTAAAATATCGTCGTTTACATCTGTTTTTGATAAAAAGGTATAACAAACTTCTTCGTCATACTGCTTATCACTTATCTCAATTTGATGACTTCTAAAGTAATAATCAAGTTTACCTACCAAATCATAAGAGAAAGATAGTGTATATTCCTGCATGATTTCCTTTTGTGTTAATACAGCATGATCAAGTGCATTGGCAACACTTTTTGAATAAGCACGAATCAATCCACCTGCACCTAATTTAATACCTCCAAAATAGCGAACAGTTACCGCAAGGGTATCTTGCATATTTCGATTTGTTAAACACTCCAGCATAGGTACACCAGCTGTTCCACCTGGTTCACCATCATCATTGCTTCTTTGGATTTCATTATGTTCTCCAATGATAAAAGCATAGCAGTGGTGTCTGGCATTTGGGTGTTCTTTTTTTATTTTTAAGATATATTCTTTCGCATCTTCTTCACTAAATGTTTTATGCAAATAACAAAGAAAACGACTTTTTTTAATTTCTAATTCTTCCATATGGTCTTCTTTTAATCGATACATATTTCTCACCACCTGTATTTTATCATAGAAAACTGGTTTTAGAAAAGAACTGTACGCATGGTATGATATGCATTGCTTATTTCTCAGCAAAAGTGCTAGAAAATAGAAAAATCAAAAGGGAAATTTAGATGCTGTATTGGAAACTTATAATATAGCTTGTAATTTTATATAGGATTTTCCTTGTTATTTTCAACTTTTTTTATTTCTTTCCATTCATCTTCTAAAATAGACATGATAATGCTGTTTGCATAAGTTTCTCCATCTAAAACAGCATCTCGAAGAATACCTTCCTGTTTAAATCCAGCTTTCAAGTAACAGTGTTTTGCTCTTGGGTTAAAATCAAAAACATCAAGTTCTAAGCGATGAAGTTTTAGATATTCAAAGGCGAAATCTCGAATACATCTTACTGCCCAGCTGCCAATGCCTTTTCCTCGTGCATTGGCTGAAAAGATGGCAATACGAAAATTAGCACAGCGAAGTCTATGATCTATTTCATTTATTACAACTTCTCCTATGATATCCTGATTAGGGGAAAGAATGAGAAATAGATAGAAGTCTTCGTTTTTAATTGCGTTTTGAAAGAAAGCTTTGACTTCTGCTTTTGTATATTTCTCTTTAGAGCCAGTTAAGCGAATGACTTCTTTATCAGAAGGACAAAAACTATTGTTGAAGTATGGTTCAAAATCACTAGGCTGTGCAAAACGAATAGTAAAATTATTTTTTTGCCAGATAAGATTTGGTTTCATATACGATTACCTCTTTACATTTTTTAATTGTTTTACGATGAAGATGTTTAAATTACAACTTTTTAAAAGATAGTAAAAGCATCATAGGACGACGCATTTCATCTTTCATACCTTCCAAATGCATCATAGATTGTGGAGGTTTTGGTTCTATGATATGTTGAAGCATAAATCCTTTTTGTAGTAGAGTATTAAGATACGTTGTCAGTGTTCTATGATATTTGATTACTTTCTCTCCTAAAAAAACAGCTTCTCGCTTTCCTTCATAATAATAGTTATCTACTGGAAAATGAAGGATATTTCCGTTTTCATCATAATACCAGTCCTGTGTGCCATAGGAAGTAAAGACAGGATGTTCAACAGAGAATACAAATTCTCCACCTTGTTTTAGCCATTTGGAAATATTGTTTGCCAGGGATTCAAAATCTTTTACGTAATGGAAAGCTAAAGAACTTATGATAACATCAAAGGATGCTTCTTCAAAATCTAAATCCTCCATTGCGATACATTGATACTCTATTTTTTCATCCTTGTTTTTCTGTTTTGCGATGTTTAGCATTTTATGGGATATATCTATTCCTAAAACAGAAGCAGCACCATGATTTGCAGCATATTTACAATGCCAGCCATAGCCGCATCCTAAATCAAGAACCTTTTTATCATGGAAATCTGGAAGAATTTTTTGCAGTTCATGCCACTCTCCAGCACCTTCTAATCCTTTTTTAGAACGTTCCATTTCACTGTATTTTTTAAAAAATTGTTCATCATCATATTTGTTTTCTTTCATATGTTTTTTCTCCTTATACATATATGATTTTTACTGTTATTCTTATATGCTATACGAGAATTTAGAAAGAATTTAAGCCTGAAAGTATTCTTTATTTTTATATATGGTAGTAATAGAAACGATGATAGCTAATAGCTCTGCGATAGGAACAGCAAGCCAGATGCCATCAACGCCCATAAGCTCTGGAAGGATAAGCAAGGCAGCAATCAAAAACACAAATGTTCTTAAAAAAGATAGCATTGCGGATACTTTACCATTGGAAAATGCAGTAAACATACTTGAAGAAAAGATATTCATACCTGTAAATAAGTAACTGATAGAAAATAAGAAGAAGCCGTGGTAAGTAATCGCAAATACTTCACTGTCGGGACTTGTAAATACAGAAATGATAGGAGTAGCAAACAGGATGGCAATAAGAAACATTGCAAGAGATAAAACAGAAATGATACCTACGCTCATTTTGAATAATTTTTTTATTTGTACTTTGTTGTTGTTTCCATAATTGTAACTAAATACAGGAGCAATACCAGAACTGAATCCCATGAAAATAGAAGTAAGCAAGAACTGTGCATATAAGACAATCGTAATTGCCGCTACACCGTTTTCTCCCATATACTTTAACATGATTTTATTAAACAATAAAGTAACAATCGCAATGGCAAGGTTTGTAACCATTTCAGAAGAACCATTTGTACATGTTTTTAATAATACATTTTTATCAAAGACAGGCTTTATCAAATAAAGTGTTCCTTTACGATTCAATGCAAAATAAAGAAGTGAGATGATTGCAGGAAGAGCATAACCTATAGAAGTTCCTATGGCGGCTCCAGCTACTCCCATTTGAAGAACTACGATAAACAAATAGTCAAAAACGATATTGGATACACCACCTAATATAGTTAAAGCCAAACCTAGATGCGGCTTGCTGGCAGTAACGAAAAAGGTTTGAAACAACATTTGTACAACGGTCAATGGACATGCTAGAAGCAAGATAAATAGATAATCATAACAATATGAATATAACTTAGGAGTTCCACCTAAAATCTTAATGATTGGCTCTATCCATAACAGTCCAATAATCATAACAATAAAACCAAGAATGATGCCGACCATAATGATCATTGAGAAGTTTTGTTTTGCTTTTCTAGGTTCTCCCTCTCCCATGTTTTTCGCAATAATGGCACTTCCTCCAGTTGCCAGCATGATGGCAATTGCGATAATAATACTTGGAATGGGAAATACGATATTTAATGCAGATAAAGCATTTTCACCAACAAAATTGGATACAAAAACAGCATCTGTCATTTGGTATAAAGACATAAATACAAGCATAATACAGGTAGGTGCTGTAAATTTTAATAATGATGTGATGGTAAAGTTTTGTGCTAATTTATTTTCCATTAAAAATCTCCTTTATATAACTTTCTTCAATTTCCTTTAGTATTTTAGAAAAAATTTCCTGTTCTTCTATAGAAAACTGTTCATTTACTTTTTGCATAGCTTTATATAAAGCTTTGTCATACTGTGTATAGATGTCTTTGATTTCTTCTTCTAGATGTAAATAGTAGACACGCTTATCCTGTTTGCTTTGTTGCTTGATTAAAAGTCCCTGCTTAACCAGTTCATTCACTTTTAAGGTAACGGCAGACTTGGAAATATGAAGTGTTTGTGCAAGTTGTGTGATCGTACATTTTGGTGTCTGGGCAATAAGATCTAAATACAGCAGGCTATTGTATGTGATATTCAGATTCTTGAATTTTTCATTCATTAGTTGAAGCTCGTTTACACTCATTGTGTAGAAAAAATGATTAAGAGTATCTTTTAAAAGCATAGTATCCTCCTTTATAGTTAAGCAAATTTAATTATAATTACTTAACTATTTTAGGGGCTTTCCTTTTTTTTGTCAATTTTCTTCATAATGCAGCATCATGATTTTTCTAAAAAACAGGAAGAATAATACAATGTAAGATGAGGATAGGAATGTATAGATGTAAAATTTTTCAAAAACTATTAGAAATGTCTAGATAAGCTTTTTTTTAAGTGTGAATTTTGTTAAAATAGGTACGGAGGTAATAATATGAGATCTGCGATAGTTTTAGCTGCCGGTAAGGGCACAAGAATGAAATCGGATAAATGCAAGGTCATGCATGAAGTTTTGCATAAACCAATGATTGGCCATATTGTAGAAAGCTTAAGAAAAGCAAATGTTGATCGTATTGTGGTTGTGGTAGGTCATGGAGCAGAAAGTGTCAAAGAATATTTGAAAGATAGCGTAGAATATGCTTTGCAGGAACCTCAGCTTGGAACAGGACATGCGGCAATGCAGGCAGAAATGCTGAAGGAAGAAAAGGGCGATACCATCATTTTATGTGGGGATGGTCCATGCATTCAAAGTGAAACGATTTTAAAGGTATTTGAAGCAAATAAAGATCATGCCTGCAGTGTTGTTACAGCAGTGCTGGAAGATGGTGCACGTTATGGAAGAATCGTTCGTAATGAAAAAAATCTAGTTGAAAAAATTGTTGAAGCAAAAGATTGCAGCAGTGAAGAACTGGAAATTAAAGAAATCAATACTGGAATTTTCTGTTTCAAAAATGAGTTGTTGTTTGAAGGATTAAAGGAAATCAAAAACAACAATGCACAAAATGAATATTACTTAACAGATTTAGTAGAAATCTTTAATAAAAAAGGATTATCTGTAAATGCTATGGTTGTTGATGATGTAGATGAAACTATGGGTGTCAATGATCGTGTGGATCTTGCGAAAGCACAGAAGTGGCTGAAACAGCATGTGAATAAAAAACACATGATGAATGGTGTTACGTTAATTGATCCAGATAATACGTATATCGATACAGAAGTAAGCATTGGGGTAGATAGTGTGATTTATCCAAATGTGCATTTGGAAGGAAACACAGTGATTGGAAACAATGTAACTATTTTCCCTAATTCTTATCTGCGTAATGCAGTTATTGAAGATGGTGCTGTGATTGACAGCAGTAAAGTAGTAGAAAGCAAAGTTGGGGCAAATTCTACTGTTGGACCAATGTCTCATTTAAGAAATAACACAGTAGTAGCTTCTAATTGTCGTATTGGTAACTTTGTGGAATTCAAGAATACAAACTTTGGAGAAGGAAGCAAATGTGCACATTTAACTTATGTTGGAGACAGCGATGTTGGAAAAGGTGTGAATTTTGGCTGTGGCGTTGTTACGGTCAATTATGATGGAAAAAACAAATTCCGTACGACAATTAAAGATGGGGCTTTCATTGGAAGCAATTGTAACTTGATTGCGCCGGTAACCATTGGAGAAAATGCTTTGCTTGCGGCTGGATCTACCATTACATCTTCTGTTGAAGATGGAGATATGGGGATTGCAAGATCACGTCAGTCCATAAAAAAAGGTTATGGAACAGTATATAAAAACAAATAAAAACAAGTATTTGGAAAAAGGAGAAGAAAAATGGAAAACAAAGCGGTTGTATTTGCGTTAACATCTAGTGTAGGAGTAGCAAATGAAATTGTTGCTCAGTTGGGTATCCCTTTAGGGTTATGTGAAGTAAAACACTTTGCAGATGGGGAAATTATGGTAGAACTTGGAGAATCTGTACGTGGTAAAAATGTATATATCGTACAGTCTACATGCAATCCTGTATCCAGCAACTTAATGGAAGTGCTGATTGCGATTGATGCATGTAAACGTGCAAGTGCTGCACATATCACAGTAGTAATGCCATATTTTGGATATGCAAGACAGGATCGTAAAGCAAAACCAAGACAGCCAATTACTTCTAAATTAGTCGCAACATTACTGGAAACAGCAGGAGCTAACCATGTTATGACAATGGAATTGCATGCTACACAGATTCAGGGATTCTTCAATGTACCTGCAGATGATATTTCTGCAATCTGTATCATTGGAAAATACGTACAGTCTTTAAACTTAGAAGATATCGTTGTCGTTTCTCCTGACCATGGTGGAACAACACGTGCAAGAAAACTTGCTGAAATGCTGCATGCTCCAATCGCAATCATTGATAAACGTCGTCCAAAACCAAATGTAGCAGAAGCTATGAACTTGATTGGGGATGTAGAAGGAAAAACTGCAGTTATCGTTGATGATATCGTAGATACTGCTGGAACATTGACTGCAGGAATCAATATGCTTCGTGATAAAGGGGCAAAAGCTGTATATGCAAGCTGTGTCCATGGTGTATTATCTGGACCTGCAATTGATCGTTTAAAAGCTGCAAATCTTGATGGGTTCATTTGTACAAATACAATTGAACAAAATGATAAACTTCCACTATATGACAAAATGCATGTATTGTCTGTAGGACCTGTACTTGGAAATGTTATCAAGGCAATGGAAGAAAATAAACCAGTAAGTGAAGTTGTTGCAGAATACGCAGGAAACTAAGAAGAAATAAATCGTCTGCCTGGCAGACAGAAAGGAAATTCATATGCTGGAACATTTTATTGCATCGTTACTTCCAGAAATCATATCCTTACTTGAGCTGATAGGAATTATCGTTATCAGCTGTGGAGCTGTAAAGGCATTCTATTATTACATACATTCATTCTTTACAAAGAAAAGGTATCCTATTCGAATCGAATTAGCCAATGCATTGGCATTAGGACTGGAATTTAAAATGGGAGCCGAAATTTTAAAAACGGTACTTGTAAGAAGTCTGAATGAAATCTTGATTTTAGGTTCTATTATCCTTTTAAGAGCTATGCTTTCTTTAATGATTCATTATGAAATTAAAGCGGAAGCACAGCACGGTTCAAAGGATGAAGCATCGTTTAATAATTATTAGAATCACAAAAGGTGGCATTTGCCACCTTTTTAGTCGTTTGTTTGAAGCCAAACTAATTTTTTTGATGCTCTTGTAGCGGCTGTATATGCCATTTCTTTTTTCTCTTTTCCCCAAAAATTACCATAAACAAGTACATGATCCCATTCAGATCCTTGTGCTTTATGAATGGTAATCGCATATCCAAAATCAAAATGATGTGCAGTAGCTAGAAAATCTCTTAATCCATCAACTTCTTCTTCCATTTCTGTGTTGATTTCAAGAAATGGACAAAGATTAATTCTAGTTTGGAAATAGATTTCATCAAATCCATCCGCTTTTAAGCGAACATCCATATATTGATTATAAAATACATTCTTGTCTAAATGAATTTTATAAATTTCATCAACAGTAAAAATCATACCATTGACTAAGGCAAACTCCTGTAGATCTTCATCAAGGACATCCCAATGATTATCTAAACTAATAAGTTTATCTCCTTTTTCCGGGATGGGATGTGTAAAGCCTAAATGCTTGCGCATACCTGCATTGATTTTCTTACGCATTTTATTTGTACCGCATAATACTTGATCTGCTTGTAAATAATCTTGTACGCTTGCTCTTCGTGCAGGCATACAAAGCAAATCTAATTCGTGATAATTTCCTTTCCAGCTTCCCGTTTCACGAATTTGTGTCGCAAAAGAGATAATGTTACTATCTTTTCCTTGACGAAATATGTCTGTAAGAAGAAAATCAGGTTTTAAATCAACACGATCATCCATAACTGGCTGTAACTGATAAGGATCTCCTAAACATAAGACTGGGATATCAAAAGATAAAATATCATCAAATAAGCGTTTCCCAACCATACTAATTTCATCAATAACAATTAATTTAAAAGAACCATGCAATTCATCTTTTAATCGAAAACGAAACTTTCCATTTTTATTCTTAAAGCAGGTATAAAATGTAGAGTGAATCGTTTTGGCATCAATTCCTTTTTTTCGAAGCATTAACGAGGCTCTGCCAGTAAAGGTTGTAAATAATAATTGTTTATTGGATATTTTTAATTTTTTCATAATAAACTTAACAATGGTTGTTTTTCCAGTCCCTGCCGCCCCATAAATTGTAATTACGTTTTTTCCTTTATGAAATAGTCGACAGGCACCTTCAATTGTTTCTTTTTGTTGAAGAGATAGAGCTTCATAGTTTAAAGATGTTTTTTTCTTTGTTTGTTTTTGTATAGAAGGTATGTTTTCATTTTTGTCATGAATCCAATCGAAACCTTCTTTTGCGCTAGAAAAAGTTTTACAGTTTGCATGAGGATATTGTGTTTTTACTTTTTCAAAGGCTTGTTTATCTAAAAAAAGGCTTTGATATTCTTTACATTTTAAAGCATAATACATACCTTAAAGCTCCTTTCTGACTATGGATTAACAGGAGCAATTATATCATGTTACCAGCACTTGGAAAAGCAGTTTATTTCCGTTGACAAAGAGAAGAAAATGTTTTAAAATACATAGCATGCTATATAATAGAAGGTGAGAACATGGAAATACGAACAAGTATGTTAATCAAACAGCTATATTTTCTTCATCAGCAGCGATTAAATAAAATTTTTTGTGAATTTGATTTAACTGCAACACAGACCTTTACTTTGATTTATTTATTTCAATCAAGAGAAGCTGGGCGCAGTGTAAAGCAGAAAGATATTGAACATAAGATGGAAATTTCAAATCCAACCGTAACAGGAATCTTAAATCGTCTAGAACACAAAGGGTTAATTCAGCGTGTTGCGGATGAAAAAGATGCACGAGTAAAACATATTGTTGTAACAGAAAAAGCATTGGAACTGGATTGTTTACTTCGACAAAAGTTTAATGAAGCGGATAAAGAAATGGTGGCATCCTTAAATGAAGAGGAAGAAAAACAACTCCAGGATATGTTGATGCGCATGCTGCACCCTTCTTCATGATATTTTTTAAGCACTTATATAGCAGGCTATTTAATTTAGAAAAGGAGATGGAAAGCTATGATTATACGAATATTAAAAGAAGTTAAAGAATATAAGAAAACTTCCTTTCTTGCTCCGCTATGCATGGTAGGAGAAGTCTTGCTGGAAATTTCTTTGCCTTTTTTGATGTCTTTTATCATTGATAAAGGTGTTGAAAAAGGAGATATGAAGCAAGTACTTTTATATGGAAGTATTATGATTGCTGCTGCTTTTGGTTCCTTGGTTTTTGGAGCATTATCTGGAAAATATGCAGCTCATGCATCTGCAGGGTTCGCAAAAAATCTAAGAAAAGCAATATTTTACAATATACAGGATTTCTCTTTTCATAATATTGATAAATATTCCACTGCAGGACTTGTTACACGTATGACAACAGATGTTACGAATGTACAAAATGCATATCAGATGGTACTTCGTATGTGTGTACGTGCACCATTGTCTTTGATTTGTGCGATGGCAATGACATTTTTTATTAATGCAGAACTGTCAACTGTATTTTTATATGCAATTGTTTTTTTAAGTATTGTATTGTTTATTATCATACACTTTGCACATCCAATATTTTTACATGTTTTTAATAAATATGATGAATTAAATGCAAGTGTACAGGAAAACATTACCAATGTACGTGTTGTGAAAGCATATGTAAAGGAAAAGCATGAAATAGAAAAATTTAACAAGGCTTCTTATAATATTTATAAACTATTTAAAAAAGCAGAAAATATTTTGATTTTCAACTCTCCATCAATGCAAATCAGTATGTATGGATGTATTCTAGCGATTTCCTGGCTGGGAGCTAAGATGATTGTTGGAGGTTCATTGACAACCGGTGAAATGATGAGCATGATTACGTATACTACAACGATTTTAATGTCACTGATGATGCTTTCTATGATCATTGTTATGTTATCAATGTCTTTAGCTTCTGTAGATCGTATTGGGGAAGTATTAAATGAAAAAAGCGATATTGTATCACCTGAAAATGCTTTGACCAGTGTAGAAGATGGTTCTATTCGTTTTCATCATGTAGATTTTGCATATAGTGCGAAACAGAAAGAGCCTGTTTTAACGGATATCGATATTTCGATTGCTTCAGGAGAAACCATTGGTATTTTAGGTGGGACAGGAAGTGGAAAGACTTCTTTTGTATCTTTAATTCCACGTCTATATGATGTGACTAAAGGAGAATTGTTTGTTGGCGGGAAAAATGTAAAAGAATATGATTTAGATGTTTTGCGTAATCAGGTATCTATGGTTTTACAAACCAATATTTTATTCTCTGGAACAATCAAGGAAAATCTTCGCTGGGGGAATCCAAATGCCAGTGATGAAGAAATGATAAAAGCTTGTAAATTGGCACAGGCAGATGAATTTATTAGTAAATTTCCAGATGGATATGATACATATATTGAACAAGGTGGAAGCAATGTCTCTGGTGGACAGCGTCAAAGATTATGTATTGCCCGTGCCTTACTGAAAAAACCAAAAATCTTGATCTTAGATGATTCTACAAGTGCAGTTGATACCAAAACGGATTATTTAATTCGTAAAGCATTTAGAGAAGATATTCCAGAAATTACAAAATTAATTATTTCACAGCGTATTTCTTCTATTCAGGATGCTGATCGCATTATTGTTATGGATGATGGAAAAATTGATGGTATTGGAACACATGAGGAATTATTAAAAACAAATCAGATTTATAAAGAAGTATATGAAACACAGGTAAAAGGGGGCGATGAAGAATGAGAGTACAAAAAAATCGCAGAGTAAAAGCCGATCAGGAGACGATGAAGGTACTTGGACGATTGATTGGTTATGTTCTTAAAAATTATCGCTTCGCATGTATCTTTGTGTTGCTGTTTATTATTATTAGTTCATTGGCTTCTGTTACCAGTTCTTTGTTTTTAAAAAGTTTGATTGATGACTATATTACCCCTATCTTAGTAAGTGAGGGTGCAGCAGATTTTACTCCTTTATTTATTGCACTATGTAAAATGGCAGCTATTTATGGAGTAGGCGTTTTATCTACCTATTTATATGCACGTATTCTTATCAATGTGGCACAGGGGACAATGAAGCGTATTCGTGATGATTTGTTTTCTCACATGGAGAAACTTCCAATTCGCTATTTTGATACAAATCCGCATGGAGATATCATGTCTGTGTATACCAATGATACCGATACCTTAAGACAAGTTATTTCACAAAGTATTCCACAGTTTCTGGCATCTTTGATTACGGTTGTCAGTGTCTTTATTTCCATGTGCGTATTAAGTTTGTATTTAACTTTCATTGTTGTTATTATGCTTATCGTTATGAAGGTAGCTATGAGTAAAATTGCTGGACAAAGTGGTGTTTATTTTACCAAACAGCAGCAAAACCTTGGGAAAGTAAATGGCTATATTGAAGAAATGATGAATGGACAAAAAGTAATTAAAGTATTTACACATGAAGAAGAAACAAAGCAAGGGTTTGATAAAGTAAATGAAGAATTGTTTGAAAGTGCATATCAGGCAAATAAGTATGCCAATATCTTAATGCCGGTTATGGGGAATTTAGGAAATATATCCTATGTACTTACCGCTTTGGTTGGAGGACTTGTCGCAATTCATGGTATAGGTGGATTAACGCTTGGAGGACTAGCTAGTTTCTTGCAGTTAAATCGTTCCTTTACGATGCCAATTACACAGATATCTCAGCAGTTAAACTTCGTTATCATGGCAGCAGCAGGGGCAAAACGTATTTTTGCGTTAATGGACGAAGAGTGTGAAGTAGATGAAGGAATTGTTACCTTAGTCAAAATAAAAGAAGAAAATGGAACGTTTGTAGAAAGTGAAACAGATGATGCAAGATGGGCATGGAAGCATCCTCGTCAAGATGGGAAAGCAGTTTATGTACCATTAGTTGGAAATGTTATCTTTGATAATGTTAACTTTGGGTATACAGATAAAAAACAGATATTATATGATATTAATCTATTTGCTGATCAGGGACAGAAAGTTGCGTTTGTTGGGGCAACTGGTGCCGGGAAAACAACGATTACGAATCTGATTAATCGCTTCTATGATATTCAAAGCGGAACAATAACGTATGATGGCATAGATATTAAGCTGATAAAAAAAGATGATCTGCGTCGCTCTTTGGGTATTGTTTTACAGGATACACATTTATTTACAGGAACAATTCGTGATAATATTCGTTATGGGAAGGCGGATGCCAGTGATGAGGAAGTTATTGCGGCCGCTAAATTAGCAAATGCCCATGGTTTTATTCGTCACTTAGAAAATGGTTATGATACGATCATTAGTGGAGATGGGGCTTCTTTATCACAGGGACAAAGACAGCTGTTATCAATTGCCAGAGCTGCACTCGCCAACTCACCTGTACTGATTTTAGATGAAGCAACTTCTTCTATTGATTCTCATACTGAAAAAATAGTACAGGATGGAATGGATAAATTGATGAAAGGACGTACCGTATTTGTTATTGCACACCGTTTATCAACGATTCGAAATTCAGATGTTATCATGGTTATGGATCAGGGACATATTATTGAACGTGGAAATCATGAAAAACTGATGAAGGAAAAAGGTACATATTATCAGCTGTATACAGGTGGATTAGAATTGGATTAATTATATTTTTATATAGGAAATCTTAAATAAAGCAACATTCTTAAAAATAAGGATATGAGTTATGTAAGTATAAATTACATATTTCATATCCTTTTTGATATTTGTTTCTAAAAATATAAAAATATTTTATGAAATTTTTGTATTTTTACCTATTTGTTTCGTATAAGTTAGTGAACAGGGTAAAGTATG